>ERZ778513.2-NODE-2-length-283866-cov-23.931948_pt1 | contig 283866 bp, 256 predicted proteins | sample MGYA00510345_ERZ778513 | MGnify/ENA primary metagenome ERZ778513 (study PRJEB29527, sample SAMN07138966) | mouse gut metagenome | material: feces | host: mouse | place: China:Nanjing | collected 2016-01-25 ... | reverse complement strand
GGCCGCAGGTGCAATCGTGGCGACACGTTCAGCCGAGCGGTACTAATTGCCCGAATCATTCCGGTGAAAGAGACATGCTGCAGCCAATCCGCTTGTTGTGGATTTGGGAATCGAAAGTCAACCCGCGCTTCCGTCATGGGCTTTTTTCAACGCATCATCGATCCGGGGAGAGACCCGGGTTTGAAAAAGGACATTCAGGTGATGACAGCATGAGGGCTCCACCTCTTCCCATTCCGAACAGAGAAGTTAAACCTCATCACGCCGATGGTACTGCGAGAGCGGGAGAGTAGGTAATCGCCGCCTTATGGAAGCCGACTGAGCGATCAGCCGGTTTTCTTTTTTTGTTGTTATCCCCGGAGGGGATAGCAACTCCTTGGACTTCTTTGACTTCTTGGACTTCTTTGTCAATACTGTCATTATTGTCATTATTGTCAATAATGACAAATTGACGGTAATGACATTATTGACGATAATGACGATTTGACAAATTGACTGGATTGACAATATTGAGTGGGGTTATGGCGTTTTTTAGGAGATGGATAAATTGCGTTTTATATATTTTGTTGTCTCATTTTTTGTGACGATGGCGTCGCTTGCCGAGAATGTGAGGATTTCCGGCAGGGTGCGTGATAATGATGATAAGCCGATAGAATTTGCTACGGTAAGAGTGGCGAATACCGCAATAGGGACGAATACGGATTTGAAGGGTATGTATTCGTTGTCGCTTTCTGCGAACGATACTCTTGACGTGATTTTCAGTTGCGTGGGTTTTAAGACTGTAAATCATAAACTGATACGTCCAAAGGGTGAGCTGACGTTGAATGTAAAGCTTTATCCTGAGGATTATAATCTTCAGGAGCTGGAAGTGACGAGTTTCAGAAGCAATATCAACGGAATGCAGAGTTTCAATACGGAATCTTTTAAATTGTCGCCTGCGGTTGCAGGAAGCAGTGTAGAGGCGATGCTCACGACTATGCCCGGTGTCAATTCGTCGAATGAGATGAGTTCGCAATATTCTGTCAGGGGTGGGGCTTTTGATGAAAATTCGGTATATATAAACGGTACGGAGGTGTATCGTCCGCAATTATATCGGAGCGGACAGCAAGAGGGTCTCAGTATCATCAATCCGGATATGGTTGGTAATATCAGATTCTCATCCGGAGGTTATCCTGCGCGTTATGCCGACAAGATGTCGTCAGCACTCGATATCACATACAGGGAGCCAGAGCGGTATGAGGGTGCTGTGAATCTCAGCCTAATGGGTGGCTCGCTGGCATTCGGCTCTAATAGCAGTAAATTCTCAATGCTTCACGGACTGCGTGTCAAGAGGAACAATTCGTTGTTATCCTCGCTGGAAACTCGAGGTGAATATGACCCTTTATATCTGGATTACCAGACCAACATCAATTATAAGCCTTCAGAGAAACTTACGTTGAATCTGTTGGGCAATATTGCCATGAACGATTATAAGTTTAAACCTACGGATAGGGAAACTACTTTTGGCACGGCATCCGACCTCAAGCAGTTTAAGGTATATTTCGATGGGGAGGAGAAGGATAAGTTTGAGACCTATTTCGGGTCGTTTACTCTAAATTACAAACATAACCGGAGCAACAGTTACGCATTGTCGGTGTCCGGGTTCGTCTCTAACGAGCTTGTCAGTTACGACATCTCCGGAGAGTATTGGCTTAATCAGGCGGGTTCGTCGGGCGACGACGGCATAGGAGGTGAACTTGGCGTGGGAAAATACATGGAACATTCCCGCAACCGGCTTAAAGCATCGGTATTGACAGCCGCCTTCAAGGGTACGACAGTGTTGGGTAAGAACCATCTGTCGTATGGCTTGAATTATTCGCGAGAGACATTCCGCGACAGGACAAAGGAATGGGAATGGCGCGACAGTGCCGGTTACTCCTTGCCTACGCTTCCGGATGGTGTGCATCTCATATATAATCTCAGTGCACGGGAAGATTTGCATAACAATCGTTTTGCCCTTTATGCGGAGGACGCCCTATATTTTGAGACATCAAAAGCATACATGACGCTGAATGCCGGCGTGCGGGCATCATATTGGGATTTCAATAAGGAGTTTCTTGTGTCGCCACGCGTGAATTTCAGTGTGTCGCCACAAAACAGAAACAATATCACTTATCGTGCGGCAGTCGGGTTATATTATCAGTCGCCCTTCTATAAGGAATTCCGCGAGGTTATCACGGATGAACTTGGCAACAGCAGTGTGCAGCTCAATCATGACATAAAGTCGCCACGCAGCCTTCATTTCGTGGTAGGCACCGACATAACCTTCCGTGCGATCAACCGACCGTTCAAACTGACAGGAGAGGCCTACTATAAGGCATTGTCAAATCTGATCTCTTACGAATACGACAATCTGAAGGTGACATATTCCGGTAAGAATGATTCGAAAGGGTATATCGCCGGACTTGATCTGAAATTATTCGGTCAATTTGTGCCCGGTTCGGATTCCTGGATATCTTTCTCGCTGATGAAGACAAATCAGAAACTAAACGGGAAGAATGTGCCGCTACCCACCGACCAACGGTATTCTCTCGGATTATATTTCACAGACTATTTCCCGAAATTCCCGAAATTGAAATTCAGTCTGAGGGGCGTCATCTCCGACGGATTGACGATGACCGCGCCACGGGTCTCTCGCGACGTGTCATATTTCCGTGCCCCGGCATATAAGCGTGTTGATATAGGCTTGACTTATCTTATTGCCGGAGCACCGCAGGATGGAGTGGTGAAACGTAATTTCCTCCGTCATTTCAAGAGTCTGAGTGTAGGGGTTGATCTCTTCAATCTGTTTGATATATCCAATGTGAGCGGCTATTACTGGGTGACAGACGTCAACAATCTTCAATATGCCGTCCCCAACTATCTAACACGTCGTCAGCTTAATTTTAAGATTTCAGCGGAGTTTTGATCTCTGACCATCAGATGCATTCACCAGATATGCCTCCACGGATTCAAGCGCGGCATACTTTTCAAGAAGGGAGATTGTCAGGTCAAGAGTAGCATCAATCTCCGCTTCCTTCCCATATATATTTATCAGCATCAGTAGGTTGGTGGTGTCGGGAGTAAGCTTCGTTCGTTCCTCGTCGCTTGTCGGAGTGCCTATGCCGCCTATCTCGTCGCGATATACGGGTAGCCCTTCTATATTCAGCGGACCGCGTCCGATGCCGCAGAATACGTCATCATGATTCCCTGCATCAAGAGTGAGCGAATCCCCGACGATCCTGTCGGCATCAAATCCTCCGATACTGTAGCCTGAACGGATCGACACAAGATTGATTATGTCGATCAGGGCAGTCATACGATATAGCCCTTTCCCGTTGACAATCCGTCGGCACATGGCTTCTGATGATGGACGATACCGGTTAGGTTCCTTGCCGAGAGCCTTGTAAGCCGCCCTTGTCGCCGCTATGCCGGGACGCAGTTTGATCTCCTCAATTTTATATTTGGATGCAATCCGGTTACATTCCTCCGTTATCTCATCCCAGAGTGTATCGGGAGTGGCAGGGTTGGAGCATCGGGCAGATATGGCTATTACCTGTAAATCCGGAGCTACTTGGCGTATTCTATCAGAAAAGAGAATCTGTATCATGATAAGTATTTATACAATTTCTTAGATAACTTCAATGCGAAATTAATAAAAATTGATGAAAAGGGGGAGAATAGATAGGCAATTCTGAAAAAAGTTTTGTAATTTCGCATTTCATAAAACAAACAGAAGAATATGGCACAGAAACCGAGTATACCCAAAGGTACGCGCGACTTTTCTCCGCAGGAGATGTCGCGCCGCAATTACATTTTCGATACAATCAAGCAAGTGTTCCGTCTATATGGCTATCGTCAGATAGAAACTCCCGCAATGGAGAATCTGAGCACATTGATGGGAAAATATGGAGAAGAGGGTGACAAACTTCTTTTCAAGATACTTAATTCCGGCGACTTCCTCAAGGGGGTTGATGACGCTGATATAGCTGACCGTAACCTTGTGAAACTTACCAACAAGATGTGTGAGAAAGGTCTGCGATATGACCTGACCGTGCCTTTCGCCCGGTTTGTGGTGCAGTATAGAGGACAGCTCCAGATGCCTTTCAAACGCTATCAGATACAGCCGGTGTGGCGTGCTGACCGTCCGCAGAAGGGGCGTTACAGAGAGTTCTACCAATGTGATGCCGATGTGGTGGGCAGCGATTCACTTCTCAACGAGATTGAACTGCTGTCGATGATCGACATGGTGTTCAAGCGTCTGCGCGTGCGTGTTGCGATAAAGGTCAACAACCGTAAGGTGCTGACCGGCATAGCCGAGATGATCGGTGAGGCTGATAAGATTGTCGATATAACTGTGGCAATTGATAAGATTGATAAAATAGGTATTGACAACGTAAATGAGGAACTCCGCAGCAAAGGTCTTACGGAGGAGGCAATTGAGAAATTACGTCCGCTCCTGGAGATGAAAGGGAGCAATGCCGAAAAACTTGACACTCTCGCCGGACTTCTCGCCGGTTCGGAGACGGGCATGAAGGGTGTGGAGGAGCTTCGCACCGTGATAGATGGTATTGATAGCCTCGGACATGACTGTGAAGTGGAGCTTGACGTCTCACTCGCCCGCGGTCTGAACTATTACACGGGCACCATCATAGAGGTGAAGGCACTCGACGTGCAGATCGGCAGTATCACCGGCGGCGGTCGCTACGACAATCTTACCGGAGTTTTCGGAATGCCGGGACTCTCCGGAGTGGGAATCTCATTCGGCGCAGACCGTATTTACGACGTGCTCAATCAGCTGGAACTCTATCCGGAGAGTGTCAGCCAGAGCGTAAAGGTACTGTTTGTGAATTTCGGAGATAAGGAAGCCGTGGAATCCATGCGTATAGTCAAACTTCTGCGTGAGCAGGGTGTATCGGCAGAATTATATCCGGATGCAGCCAAGATGAAGAAGCAGATGGGATATGCCGACTCGGAAGGTATCCCCTACGTGGCATTGATAGGGGAGAGCGAGCTTGAGAGTGGCACGGTAAATCTGAAGGATATGGTTTCGGGCACACAGGAGCAACTGACTCCTGAAGCCCTCGTAGCCCGGTTGAAAGATTGATTCTGCCATGATCACGATGCAACAGTTTCTTCTCCGACAGCCATGTGCGCCGGAGGAGACGACAACGGATGCCTATTATCTTTCACTCGCCAACCGTCTTGTGGATATAAGCCGCGAGAAAGGATGTTTTGCATCCTATCCGGAGAAAGTGGTGGAACGTGCGGCAATGACGCTTGTAGGCTACTATCAGGATGTGATATGCGATGCAGGGGTGTGGCGTTCGTTCATCACAGAGTGCAGACGACTCTATGGCTTCACTGTACCATTCTATTATGGCGTCGTATCCGACAATAGCCGGAAGGATGGTGAGGCTACGGAATCTGACAACGGAGAGGACTATCTGGACTACGAACTGAATCGTGCGGATGTGAGGTTTATGGTGTGGTATGCCCTTTCCATGAACTATGAGGAGAAGCGTGTGGAGAATCCTTTCTCAGAGGAGATACTGATGGGCGCAGATGCCTGGTGGGAGGAGCTTGAACGAGTCTATGATGACTCCCCCATGCCAGTAGACTATCGCATGACCCATGAGCTTGAGATACACGCGGAAGAGGATTCCGAGGCAATCTATCGTCTTGGCAATTGGCTTTTCATGCATTGCTATCTGATGACGCCAGCTTATGCCCTTACGTTGTCGGAGATAGCATCCGGTGTCGATCTTAGCAAGGAGGAGGGGATGGCTGAGCTCCGGCAACGGCTTGAACGTTCGATGTCGGAAGATCCGACCGGACCTTTGGCATTGTATCTCCGCGAATGGCTTTATCTCATTGTAGAGGGTAAACTTCCCCCCTTGCCGAAGGGTGTAGGAGAGAAGCCGGAACATAAGTATTACACTGCGTTTACGCGTGCCACAGGAGGCGAGGTCATAAAATTCTTCAGTTCGTATGAGGAGATGAACCGTTTCTTTATAATTGCGCTCGGCTGGGGGGATCATCAGGAGCATCTTCCTCAATTGAAAGGGCGGCATGATTATATACTCATGGTAAGCCGTGACAAGGGCATGCTTGTGGCAGTTGACATAGCTCGTTGCATATCCCATCCCTCGAATCCTATCTATGATAAGGAGTATGCACGGCATCATGCCATAGAATTGCTTACGGAACGCGGGCGTTGTCCCGGCGATCTGTTGCGCTACGTATGCTCCAACGGATGGCTTCCGGATGCAGTCTTCCCCGGATCGGATGATCATCGGCTTGTGGCGGATAATTGGGATTTCATATCCCGCTGCTATCTACAGCAATATTATCGAGGCGACTGAAGTCATAAATAACTGAAGTTTCGCAAGCTACACTTCAGTGGTTTAAAGTTTATAGTTTAAGGTTTAAGATTCACGAAAATCCACGAATCTTTTCATTATACAAAATTTAATGATCATAAACCATAAACCATAAACCTTAAACCTTAAATAAAGAATTAGAAATAGCAAGGGGAGCAAACTGCAAGATATGCAGATTGCTCCCCTTTTGTATATTGGATGTATACTGTGATACAGTTAGAAATTCTTCTTATTGAAAATGCTGTTGAATTTCAGTTTCAGCACTCCGAATACAGCCTCTCCGAATATTGAGCTGTTCATTTTGGAAGTGCCGAGGCGCCGGTTGATGAAGATTATCGGTATCTCTACAATCTTAAATCCCTTTACATACGCCTTGAACTTCATCTCAATCTGGAAAGCATATCCCTTGAACTCAATATTGTCAAGTTTTATGGCTTCAAGCACTCTGCGCCGATAGCATACGAATCCGGCAGTGGAATCCCTCAGTTTCATCCGAGTGATGAATCTTACGTAGGCAGATGCGAAATACGACATCAGCACACGCCCCATCGGCCAATTCACTACATTCACTCCGGATATATACCTTGATCCTATGGCAACATCGGCACAATCATCCTTGCAGGCATGGTAAAGGCGGGTCAGATCGTCGGGATTATGCGAGAAATCGGCATCCATTTCAATCACGTATCCATAATCCTTTTTGAGAGCCCATTTGAATCCATGTATATAAGCAGTGCCGAGACCAAGTTTCCCCTTGCGTTGTTCAAGAAAAATTCTGTTTGGGAACTTCTCCATCATCTTCTTGACGGCTTCTGCCGTACCATCCGGACTATTGTCGTCAATTACGAGTACATCAAATCCATCTGGATATTTCATTACGGTCTCAAGAATAGCGGTTATATTCTCGATTTCGTTATAGGTGGGTATAATGACCAATACGTCGCTCATAAGTGTCATATTTTTTACTCAGAAGTTTTGAAGCCTTGACAACCTCTCTGATAACTTCTCTGCAAAGTTAATCATTCTCTGCAAAAAAATCTACAAAAAATATAAGCGACAGTATAAATTTTTTTAGAACGATACATTATATTTCTTCAGAATCTCAATAGGATGATATGATTCCTTTGCCATGCGTAGTCCTATGTCGCCGGCATCATCCTCTCGGTTGATAAATCTGATTTCAGGATATTTCTCCTTCATCCCCTTGGCAAATAGATAGTTTATCATCTCATAGCTTCCGGCTACGTCGCGGAATGCCTTCTCCACGTGTATGAAGAGCGTGTCGTTCTTTACGTCGCCGATTGTGAAGGCGCATACTTTCCCGTCAGCCAAGAGCAGCATCCCTTCGGGAGTAGTGTCTCCGTCGATTATCAGGTTTATGAATCGTCGGGTCAGCATACGTTCTTCCGTAGCCATCCCACAATCGTCAGCATCCTTGTCAAACTCATCCATGAATTGTAGTGCAAGTGTGGCGTTTTCCGGAGTTAGCCATTCTGTATGGGCATCCGGGTAAGTGCTTTCAAATTTATGTACATGATTGCGCTTTTTGCTCATCTTCTTTCCGGCAACAGTGGCAAGCATCTCCGCGTCATACAGGTAGTCGCCCCAATCGGTCAGTTCCTCCACTATGCGCGGATTAAGATTCGTCATCTCATCAAGAGCATATTGCGGCACTCCCGAGAACTCCGCACGAATACCATGAGCTGCACAATACTCCTTCACGAGAGCTACAGATTCCTTCAGCGGCAGAGCACCGACAGGCAACGAGAATGCCGGACGATCGATATCATTCTCCACGACGCCCTTTATGAAGAGGGTGTCGCGATAGATTGCATACTCATACTTGAACATATCCACCCACATCAATATCCCTCCATACGAGAAATCCGTAGTTCTTCCAGGTTCCTGCTGAAGATATCTCCATACCTCTCCCATATTTTCAGGAGTGATTTTCCTAAATTCCGGCAGGCGGCAATTACCCGTTGATTTCATTTTCATATTCTGGAGGTCGCGGGCAAGTGTACATATAGGTTCAGACTTGAAACGATCGTTAATCTCCGGGATGAAATTCCATGTGCTTTCCATATATAATTTAGATAATGTTTATAGTGAATTAAATTATCGGTAGGTGTCCGTCTGATTGAAGTTATCAGATCAATCGCCTTTCTCATGAAATATAAACCAATAATTGTCTTTATAGTTCAATAAAAAATCCGCATAAATTATCCACAAATCGTCATTAATTCATGATTGCTATCCCGCTAACGCCGGATGATTTTACCTCATTTCTGCCGGAGTATACGATACGAAATTCTTGTGAAATGTATCGTATGATGTGTTTTTTAGTCTCATAAAATTAGATGAAACTACAGTATCATAAAATTATATTAATTATAATCAATGATTTATATAGAAGTTGATATCATAAAATTTATCTGAATATCTAAGTGCTAAATTTTGTTTGGAATCATAATATTTGTTAATAATTTTGCGGTGAACAAAAAACTCAAATCAACTAAAACCACATTACCATGCAAAACTGCAATATTATTTTCACCTCTTATAATAAGGCTCAGCCATTGGGGGGAGTGACCCACTCACAATGGATTATTACGCCGACAGCGAATGAGAGGGGAGATTTAAAATCATGAAAAATCAATAAAACCAATTCAAAATACTTTAATAAATCATCAGTATGAACACACTAACTGTAAAAACGCGAAAGCTCATTCCGATGCTTGGACTTGCCATGATGTTGGGCATGTCGGCATGCGGAGATGAGTCGGAGGGTAAGGCTTCGATCAATGATTCGGCACCCGCACAGGTTTCTGATGTGAACTATGTTGCAGGACCGGGAGAGGTGACACTCACATGGAAAATACCGGCATCAGAAAGTTTCATGTATTCCAAGGTGGTCTATAAGAATGCCAAAGGGGAGGAAGTCTATAAGATGTACTCCAAGGATCATGCAAAGGATGGAATCATGACCGAGACAATTGGCGGATTCGCATCGGTAGATCCCGTTGACTTCAATATTTACGCATGCTCCGTAAGAGGAAATCATCTTGAGGCGCAGAAAATTTCGGCAGTGCCCGGCGCACCCGCCTTTCTTGCCGTGGCGCAGTCTATCGATGCAGAGCCGGCATGGGGAGGCGTGAGCGTAAGCTACAACAATGAGACGGTAGCTTCCGTAAACGTGGTGCTCAAATATCATCTGAAGAGCGATGCATCGAAATCAGGTGAATACTCTTTCGTGGCTGCACCCAATACCAACAGCTCACAGTTTGTGGGACTGACAGTAAGCAATAATGAGTTTATCAATGGCGAAGAAGCTGTCATAGAGCTGGCTGCCGCTGATGCCGACGGCAACTCATCGGAACCGCGCACGATAGAGACCCGCACAAAGAGGGTTGAGAAACTTGACCGCACCAACTGGACATTCCCCGGATTTGCCGACAACTATGATGCTCAGATCGGCTACTCCTCACAAGAGGCAGGCGGCGAGGGTGGTTTTCCGAGAGGTCGAGTGGTGGCTATGCTTGACGGCGACGAGGGAACATTCTGGCACACATCTTGGAAGCAACCCTCCAGCTATCCCCACTTCTTCATCATAGATATGGGCGAGGAGAAAACGGTCAGCAACGTGACGATACGTCGTCGCGGAGGCAACAATGGCACCAACATCGGACAGACATTCTACACCTGCACAACGGCATCAGCCAACGGCTCGAGTCCCGATGAATGGGGTTGGGTGAATCAGGGATGGTATCCTTTTGACCGCAACAGCGATGCACATCAGCTTTTCGGCATGACCCAGGTGGAGAACACACGCTACATAAAAGTTTATTTTTCAGAGAAAGACAAAGGGGGCGACTTCGTAATGATCTCGGAATTTAACGCATATACCCCCGCAGAATAATAAACCACAACATCCGGACCTCATGCAAGTATTCTACAGCTTCGCATCATAAAGGCAGGATTCTATCTGTCATAATTGGAGAGTCCGAATAAATTGAAAAAAACTAACCTATATGAAAATAAATTCAATAATAGTAAGTTCTGTGCTCTGTCTGTCGGCACCGGCATTGGCACCAACGGCACAAGCGCAGACATCGCAGTCGCAGAACGCCACTGTGAGAGGCACGGTTGTAGATGAGAACGGAGAACCTGTCATTGGCGCAACTGTCCTTGTGAAAGGGAAACCCGGTCTTGGCACAGCCACTGACCTTGAGGGTAAGTTCACTATCAAGACTCAGGGAGCTAAACAATTGGAAATCTCCTACGTAGGATATACTACAGCTACGGTCAACATTTCCGGCAAGTATGATGTCAAGGTGGAGCTGAAGCCGTCGGCAGAGTTGCTTGAGGATTTGGTTGTAGTCGGCTACGGCACACAGAAGAAGGAATCTTTGACAGGCGCAATCTCCCAGATAAAGGGTGATCAGGTGTATAGGGATCGTGGTGTGACCAATACAGCAGTTGCACTGCAGGGTGAGATCGCCGGTCTTACAGTGACGAGAGGATCCACACGCCCCGGTAGTGAGAATGCAAAATTCCAGATCCGTGGTGCCAACTCAATCAACGGCGACAGCTCTCCGCTTATCCTTATCGACGGTCAGGCAGCTAGCCTTGATGAGTTGAACTCAATGGATGGTAGCGTGATTGAGAATATATCTGTGTTGAAAGACGCATCTGCTGCTATCTATGGTGCACGTTCAGCAGGCGGTGTCATCCTCGTGACCACCAAACGCGGTAAAGCCGGAAAGGCACGTGTAAGCTACTCCGGTTCTTACAGCCGCACTATCGACGGTATCCAGCTTCCGATCACCAACAACAATGAGTGGCTCGACATGTTCTACGAGGCACAGTATCGCGACACTGAGGCTACCAATCCGGGCATAACCGATCCGAATGAAATCCACAACCGCATCAACTGGTGGATATTCAACTCCTTCGGCGGCACTCCCGTAAAGAAGAACGAGACTACCGGCGAATGGGAGACATACGGAGAGCAGGTAGTAGGCGAGGGTCTGTTCAATAAACTGAAGGAGGGTAATTCATTCTTCCTGAAACGTGGCGAGTTTATCGACTCATGGCAGCCCGGCAACTATCTCCTTGACTTCCTCTATGGAAACGCCGACACATGGAAACACAATGTAGCCGTTTCCGGCGGTGATGACAAATTCAACTATTTTGCATCACTCAACTATTCAGATGCACAGTCACAGTTGAAGATTGCAGAGGATGGTGAGAAGAAATATGGTGCGCGTCTAAATATGGACTATAAGCCGACTGATTTCTTCAAGATCGAGACCGGCATGGCATACGACAAACGTGATATCACCACCCCCTCGCAGGGTATAGGCAGAGGCTGGCAGGATATGTGGTTCTGGGCAATCACCAACGAGAACGGGGATGCCTACGACACCTTCTCCAACAACCGTAACCCTTATGGCTGGTTCACACAGGCGGGTGAGACAAAGGCAAAATGGAGCACACTGCGTGCCAACGGTAAGATCACGCTTGACTTCTCAAAATGGGTGAAAGGTCTTTCAATCAACGGAACGGCAGCATATAAGAGTGTGCGTCAGGATGTATCAAGTGAGAATCTTGAGGTACGTTTCTATGACTGGGTAGGCAACCAGACTTCCGCCACACAGAACAGCCCCGCCAAACTTGAGCAGGAGAACAAGGAATGGACAAGCTACACACTCGGTCTGTTCGCGCAATATAACCGTCTCTTTGCAGAGAAGCATCAGGTGGATGCCATGTTTGGTATCACAGGTGAGAATGAGGACTACAAGAGAGTGAAGGCAGGACGCTACAAAGGTGAGCTTTATCCCGGTTCAGGTCTTTCGGATCTCAACGTATTCCAGGGTGGCGACAACAATGCTGCCGAGGGTGGTTCCAATTCATGGAGTTTCCTCTCTTACGTGGGAGATTTCCGCTACGCATTCAACGACACCTATCTTCTCAGCTTCCTCTATCGTCATGACGGCTCATCAAAGCTGACTCCGGAGAACCGTTGGAAAGACTTCTATTCAATATCCGGCGGCTGGGTATTCACCAATGAGAATTTCTTCCGCAACCTGAATATCGACCAATGGATGAACTTCGGTAAAATCCGCTACAACTTCGGTAAGACAGGTTCTGTGAACGGTATCGGCAACTATGAGGCATATTCCACAATCAAGACCGGCAGCATCTATCTCGGCGGCAGCAATCTGACCACAATGTGGATCGACGGTATGCGTTCAGCCAACCGTACATGGGAGACTCTCTACAGCCATGACATCGGTATCGATCTCGGATTCTTCAGCAACCGTCTGCGTGCATCGTTCGACTGGTTCAGCAAGAAGAATGACGGAATGTTTATCGATGTGGTGTATCCTTCCATTCTCGGAGCGTCCGCACCTAAGACCAACAACGGCAAGCTGACCACACGCGGTTGGGAAGTGGAATTGAACTGGCGCGACCAGATTGGTAAGGTTCAGTATAATGTGGGATTGCAGATCTCCGATGCCTGGACAAAAGTAAATGAGCTCACAAACAACGAGAATATCCCCTTCGCAGGTCACAATAAGAACCGACTCATAGGGAAGCCTCTTGATGCGATCTACGTATTCCAGACTGACGGTATTTTCCAGAATCAGGAAGAGGTGGATGCCTATTATGAGATGTATTACTGGAATGCAGACCATAGCGGTCCGAAATCAGGCAACATTCTTCCTGCTCCGTCAGAGACAGGCACTAACCGCCTTCGCCCGGGTGCCCGCAAGCGCGTTGATATTGACGGCGACGGCGTAATCACAGATAAGGATATCTATTATGCAGGTGATGCAGCTCCGCGTCTTTCATTCGGCATTAAAGGCGGATTGAACTGGAATGGTATCGACTTCTCATTCTTCTTCCAGGGCGTGGGTAAGCAGACCGTGCTTCGCGATGGCAACATGTATGCACCTTTCGTAGTCAACTATTGCTTGCAGAACAATACATTCCTCGGTAAGACTTGGACTCCCGGCAGCGGCAACAACGACTACACCGTCATGTCGCGCGATAACAACTTCAACCGATTCAACTATCAGAATAGCGATGTATCCGTTCAGAACAACCGCTACGTCCGTCTGAAGAATCTTGTGGTCGGATACACGCTTCCCCATACAATCACATCAAAAGTGGGTGTCGAGAAATTCCGTGTCTACTTCTCCGGTGACGACCTTTGGGAATGGTCAAAAATTAAAGACGGTTATGATCCCGAGTATGGTGAGGGTTCAAACAATATCTTCCCTCTCTGCCGTATGCTAAACTTCGGTGTGGAACTTGAATTCTAAATCAAAAAAGACAAATCAATGAAATCAAATAGAAAATATATACTGCCATTCCTGGCTTTAGGTCTCACAATGGCATCATGCTCGGATTTCCTTGACAAGGAACCTCTTGATCAAGGTACAGACGCGATCATGTTCAAAAGTCCCGAGCAGTTTGATCAGGCAGCGCTCGCGCTTTACTCTTTCCCCGACTGGAAAAGCGCCAATTATGACGGGGGTCTCGACGTATCGGGTATCGGTGGCAACGGGGGCGGCACAGCACCCCAGTCACATGGTACTTGGAATGGCTGCTACAGTGCACTCCGCAATATCAACATTCTTCTTGAGAAAGCTGCCGGCTATAGTGATCAGGATGCGATAGCCTCCTCTATTGGCACAGCCTATTTCTTCCGTGCGTGGCAACATTTCAATCTGCTCAAGACTTTTGGAGGTGTGCCTGTTGTTGACCATGTGCTCGACACCAATGACCCGGTGCTTTACGGCGCACGCAACAGTCGCTACGAGGTGATGAATCTCATCATTGAAGACCTGAAGAAAGCTGTTGAGCTTCTTCCCAAGAGAAGCACCATGCAGGGACTTGAACAGCGCGGACGTCTCACAAAAGAGGGCGCACAGGGTTTTCTTGCCCGCGTGGCTCTTTACGAGGCAACCTGGGAGAAATACGTTCCCTCCATTGGATATGACCTTGACGGCGACGGTGCGTCAGTAGGTGCCGGAAGTGTCAAGCCCGAAGGCTATCCCTCTGTCAACGATATGCTGAAGATTGCACAGGATATGTCGAAGGCTGTGATTCAGGAAGCGGAGACAGGTACGTTCGCACTCTTTGACGCTTGCGAAGAACTCAGCTACTACTCCCTTTTCAATATCGACGATGGCGACGGCAACGTTTCCAACCATCAGGGTATAGGCAAGAGTGCGAATAAAGAGTTCATCATCAACAATCCATACGATTACACTCTGAGACGTTCCGGAAAAAATATAGCCCACATGGTTGCCACATGGCAGTGTGTCAATATAAGCGCATATCTTGGAGAGTCATACGTATGCACCAACGGTCTGCCTATCTATCTGAGTACATCGGGAAGCCTTGATGATGCTTACTATAATCCCGAATTTGGTGGATATGACACCTATATGGGGGAATACGCCAACCGCGACATGCGTTTCGTCGGCACGACATATCTTCCTGATCGTCCGGTGTTCTGCTGCGACGGTGAGCACTGGGTGCCCCGTACTGCTGCCGGAGAGAAATATCCGGAGGCTGTATTCCCGGCTGCAACCGATCATTACGATTCATCAGATCCGGCAAACTCAAGCAAGCTGGTTGTCTACAATCCGATGATTGACCTTAACTCCACCCACAACGGTTATGGCTCACGCAAGTTCATGCCGGAGGGTTCGGGTCGTGCAGACAATACGGATGCCGCCGATTATCCGGTGCTCCGTCTTGCCGAGGTGCATTGCATCTATGCAGAGGCTACCTGCGAACTTGGCAACGGTGCAATCTCGGATGCTGACCTTGACTTCTCAATCAATAAGAACCGTAAGCGTGCCCTTGTGGCTCCTCTGACAAACGCACTCATCGCCAATGTGTATGATGCCAACTGGTTTAACTTTGAGACAGGTCGCCATGAGGTTCACAAGATGACAATGATGGATGAGGTTCGTCGCGAGCGTATGGTAGAGCTTCATGGAGAGGGTTTCCGTCTTGACGACCTCAAACGCTGGGGTATCGCCCATATCAACCTGACCGGTCAGAAACTCGGACGCAAGATTCTCGGCACATACTACAGCAATCCTGACAACAAGGTCAACTCCCTGAAATATTCCGGCGAACCGGTCTACAATCCGGAGACACGTCCGACGCAATGGGGGCTTGTATCTGAGGATCCGAAAGATATAGACTATGGTCGTCCGATCGCCACAATACCGGGCAACTGCCTTTTCAATCAGAAGGATTATCTCGACCCGCTCCCGCTGGAGCAGATCCGTCTTAACCCAAATCTGAAGCAGAATCCGGGATGGTGATGCATAGTGGCAGGAATAACTGTTAAGGTAAAAAAGATTGTGTTATAAAAGACGGGGAGGGCTTGTTGCAATCCCCGTCTTTCCTTATATTTGCAGAATCAAAATAATCTAACAACCTTTAAAATGAGAAAACTTATAATATTGGCTGGTGTTATCTGCTCCATTGCTGCCAACGCGCAGACATTCAGACATTATATTACCACAGACGACGCACGATGGACACAAGGTCAGGACGTTAAGGCTCAAACAAAAAGTAACACTAAGGCTTCCTCTGTGATAGAGACTCAGACGCAACCGATAGTGACTTTCCGGAATTGGGGCACTACATTTAATGAGCAAGATTGGAAGGCTCTCTGTATGCTTACCCGTGAGGAGCAGGATGAGATATTGCATAACTCATTCTCTCCCGATGGTGAATTAAAATTCTCAATCGGACGCATCTCGATGAATGCCAACGATTACGCTCTATCATGGTATAGCTGCAGCGATGTGCATGGGGATTTCGACAATAAATATTTCAACATTGAGCGCGACAAGCTCACCATAATCCCTTATATCCGTGCGGCACAGCGTTACAATCCGAATATGACATTCTGGATGTCGCCATGGAGTCCGCCGGCATGGATGAAAGTCAATGATCATTATGCCGTGCAGAGCAATCCGTATAACGACATGGATAAGAGGATGGATTATCTTCTTTTCGGAGATGACGACAGATCGGTGAATGAGCAGGTTAATCCCGACAAGAATCTTTTCCCCCGCAGGCTTGCGGTCAGAAATTATTTCATACAGGACAGTGCATACTTGCAATGCTATGCCGATCAGTTCTGCAAGTTTATTGATCTTTATGCTGAGCAGAATATCCCAATAAAGATGGTGATGTATCAGAATGAGGCTTACAGCTATACCCCGTATCCAGGTTGCCCATGGACGTCAGATGGTATATTGCGGTTTAATCTTGAATATCTTGCCCCGACTCTGAAGGCTAAGCATCCGGATGTTGAGCTTTGCCTCGGCACGTTCAACACCAACCGGTATGATCACGTCAGCGGATTGCTTGCCGACCCACGGATGCCGGATAACGTCAGTGGCATAGGCTTCCAGTGGGAGGGTGGTCAGATTCTTCCGCGTATCCGTAAGGAGAACCCAGGCTACAGGTATATCTCGACTGAAAGCGAGTGTGGCAACGGGGATATGGATTGGAATGCAGCAGAACATACATTCCATCTGATTAATCATTACATCGGCAACGGTTGCTCCGAATATAATAACTGGAACCTGATACTCTGCGATAAGGGTGAGAGTGCATGGGGCTGGCGTCAGAATGCCCTGATAAGGGTAAATTCTGCCGACCGCACGTTTGAATACACTCCGGAGTATTATGCTTACCGTCATTACAGCTCATTCATTCAGGATGGTGCCGATATCTTGGCGTTTCAGCCGAAGGATAAGGATAAGACTCCGGTGATGGTGGCATCCACGAAGGATGGTAAATACGTGGTTGTTGCAGGTAATTTTAATGATGAGCCGCGCAGTATGTCGGTGAAAGTCGGGAATAAATATCTTGATGTGACGCTCCCGCCTCATTCCCTGCATACTTTTGCGGAAAAATAAATTATTGGAAGGGATAAATTGTTGTAAGGTAAGTTATTGTAAAATGAGACGCAGAATAACGGTATTATCATTTATAATGGCGGGGATTTCCATGATTCCCGCCAAATCAGAGATAGTGACGTATCCGGCAGGACCGGGAGTTGAGACGATAGATGACTTCACAGTGGAGGTACGTCAGGGAGATGACTGGCATCCCGTGTCGGTATATCCCGTGAAAGTGGATCAGGTGATCGGCACCGGACATCACGTTGAGATTGCCTCGATGGCATATTTTGATTTTGACGGCACGGCAGATGTGAGGGTCGTTAGCAATCGCGAGCGGGTCAGGGAATCACGCATACGTCCGCTAAGCTACGACATTACGCCGAAGGTCACGGGGGATACGCTTCTCTTCTCCCTGAGTCGCCCGATGAATCTTTCGGTTGAAGTGAACGGCGACATATTCCATAATCTTCATCTTTTCGCCAATCCTATAGACAAGAACCGCCCCACTGCCAAGGAGATTAAGAGGGCAGGGAAGAAGGGTAGCAAGCTAATTTATTTCGCGCCCGGTCGTCATGAATTGCCCGATGGGGTAATGAAGGTTCCGTCAGGTTACACAGTGTATATTGATGGGGGCGCACGTGTGGTCGGTCAGCTTCGTGCAGACACAGTGGAGAATGTGCGTTTCTTCGGGCGTGGCGAGGTGCATCCGGAAGGACGAGGCGAAGGTATATACGTATGCCGTTCGCGCAACATTGAGGCGGATGGTGTCATCGTGACGCAGATACCTGTAGGGGGGAGCGACGGTGTGAGCATAACGAATGTGAAGTCGATAAGCTCGTATGGCTGGGGCGACGGCATGAACGTGTTTGCCAGCGATAATGTGAGCTACGACGGGGTGTTCTGCCGGAATAGCGATGACTGCAACACGGTCTATGCCACCCGTAAGGGATTTAAGGGTGGATGCCGCAATATAAAGATGGAGAACTCCACGCTGTGGGCTGACGTTGCACATCCTATAATGATAGGTCTGCACGGCGCGGCTACGGAGATAGGTCCGGATGCCCCTGCCGACACGATCAGAAATCTGACGTATCGCAATATCGACATTCTCGACCATCAGGAGAAGCAGATAGATTATCAGGGATGTTTCACCATAAATTGTGCCGACAACAATGTGGTGCGTGATGTAGTCTTTGACAACATCCGCGTTGAGGATTTCCGTCAGGGGCAGTTGGTCAACATCCGCATATTCTTCAATAAGAAATATTGTGCGGCACCTGGCACGTCGGTCAGCAACGTCCTTTTCAAGGATATCGTATACAATGGCAAGAATGCCGAGATGTCGATAATCTGCGGCTACTCACCCGAACGTAAGGTGACAGACATTACATTTGAAAATCTCGTCATCAACGGCGAACGTATCTCAGACGATATGCCGGGCAAACCGAAATGGTACAAGACGGGCGACATGGCACGCATCTGGGTTGGCGAGCACGTCGATAATGTAGTGTTCAAGTAATGAGGTATAAATTGGCGGATTAAACCAAAAAAGGTGCAAATCGGTTATTATAGGTGGATGCGGAAATTCTGCATCCGCCTATTTTTGTAAATTAACTGAAGTTTCGCAAGCTGCACTTCAGTGGTTTAAAGTTTATAGTTTAAGGTTTAAGATTCACGAAAATCCACGAATCTTTTCATTATACAAAATTTAATGATCATAAACCATAAACCATAAACATTAACTCTTAAATAAATTAATACTTATTTTTTTTGAATTAATAAATGATGGAAACAACAGTATTTTTGAAGGGTTCGCCTATGCACATATCCGGCAAAATGCCGGAGGCAGGTTGTGAGGCACCCAACTTTGTATTAGTGAATAAGGATCTCACGGATATCAACAAACATGATTTCAAGGGGAAGAGGGTAGTCCTTAATATTTTCCCGAGTCTTGATACAGATGTATGCGCAGCCTCTGTCAGACGCTTCAATAAGGAGGCGTCAGAACTGGAGAATACCGTGGTGATATGCGTATCAAAGGATCTCCCATTCGCCATGTCACGTTTCTGTGTAGCCAATGGCATAGATAACGTCTACACAGCGTCGGCATTCCGCAGCGACTTCGGCAAGACGTATGGTGTGGAGCTGCTTGACGGACCGTTGCGCGGACTCTTCGCACGTGCGCTGATCATCCTTGACGAGGAAGGTAAAGTGATGGGCACATCCATCTCAGAAGAGATCACGACAGAGCCGGACTATGACTTTGCGAAAAAGCTTCTGAAGCACTAAGACGGCTAAGACAGCTAAGACTGATTGGACTGCTAAGACTACTTAGACGTCTTAGCAGTCCAAGAGGTCTTAGCAGTCCAATCAGTCCAAGTGGTCTTAGCTGTCTTAGCTGCCCAAGAAAACAAAAAAGGATGACTTTCAGTCATCCTTTAAGTGACTCCTGCAGGATTCAAACCTGCAACCTTCTGATCCGTAGTCAGATGCTCTATTCAGTTGAGCTAAGGAGCCATTTTATTGGTGATTCGTGCAGGATTCAAACCTGCAACCTTCTGATCCGTAGTCAGATGCTCTATTCAGTTGAGCTAACGAACCATTTGCTTTAGGGTGTCGTTGTTTCCCTTTTGCGAGTGCAAAGTTAGGCACTTTTTTTCATTCCACCAAATTTTTTTGTAAAAATTTTCAAAAAAATAATCTGACACTTGCATTTCCTGTTATTCCTGGAATTGGAGGTGTTGATTTACAGATGGTTATTTCTCCGGATAGAATTTGCGGCCATTTCCCGCAAATTCGCAGACAGATGTCATTAGCTACAGTCTCCAGCAGTTTTCGGGGACGTTTCATCTCATCGGCGATTATGTCATACAGATCAGCGTAGGAGATAGTGGCGTCAAGGTCATCATCATCTATTCCATCCGTGAATGGTATTCTTACATTAAGGGCAACGATGAACTCGTTGCCCACAATGTTTTCTTGCTTGAATACCCCATGACGGGCATGGAAGTGGAGGTCGGAAAGAGCGATCTCAATAGTCTTCATCAGATCAGTTCCTGCGATTCAAAAGAGATTTTGGATTTCACGGGTATTTTCTCCACGCGGCGGGCGTGTCGTCCCCCTTCAAATTGAGCAGCGAGATAAGCGTCTACAATCTCCTTTGCCAGCTCCGGAGAGATGAATCGTGCGGGCAATACAAGGAAATTGGCATCGTTATGCTGTCTGGCAAGGCTTGCAAGCTCCGGGAGCCAGCATAGTGCGGCTCGTATCTGCTGATGCTTGTTGAGGGTGATCTGAATGCCGTTGCCGGATCCACACATGGCAATGCCAAAATCACAATCCCCGGCTTCCACGGCATTTGCTGCAGGATGAGCAAAGTCGGCATAGTCGCATGATTCTGCGGAATTAGTACCGAAATCCACCACCTCATACCCCTTTTCGCGGAGATAAGGCTTGATGATTTCCTTTAATTCAAAGGCCGCATGATCGGCAGCCATAGCAATCTTTTTCATAAATATATTTTAGTTTTATGGTTTAGATGACTAAGTTGATTTTTCAAGTCATTTCAGCAGCGACTCCTCATCCGTAAGCAGCGAAGGATCTTTGGCGGGTGTAGTAGCCGCGCGTGAAGTTCCTCCGAAGAATTTACTCGTGAAGGCGAATCTGACGAGAAGATAGTTCACAGGGATGCAGATTATCATGGCAGGTAGAAGAGCCAAAGTCTTGCCGACTATCTGCTGGAATATCGCCACCAGACCGGTCTGCAATCCCATGTTGAAAAGATGGCTGAGTGCGAACCCAACCCCTTTCTTCGCATTCGGGCGGCTGTGGAACGTGAAATAGCTCGACAGGAAAAAATTGACTATAAAGCTAAGCGCGTAGCTTATCATTGAGGATGGGACAGCCTTCACTCCGACAGCATGCACGAATATGATGTAGAAACCATATTGCAATACAGTTGCGAGCGCACCGACAATGCCGAAGCGGACTATTTCCGAGAAGCGGCTATTGCCGTTTATTAGTTTCTTAAGATTCATTCCTGTCAGGAGTATATTAGTGAAATCTATATTATCGTTAGATTTTGTAATCCTTTATTTTGCCATTTCTGTATTTATCCGTTCGATATAGTCGAGCAGGTCATCGCGTCCGGTGCTCTTCTCTGCGGAAGTCACAAATATCGGAGGAAGCTCCTCCCAATGCTCGAGAAGCACTTTCTTATAGTGCTCCACCTTTGTCTGCGCCGCCATAGGTCCAAGCTTGTCGGACTTCGTGAAGACGATTGCAAACGGCACTCCATTCTCCCCGAGCCATTCAAGGAATTGGAGATCGATTTTCTGCGGCTCATGCCGTATGTCGATAAGCAGGAACAGAAGCACCATCTGCTCTCGATACAGTATGTAGCTTTCAATCATCTCCTTGAACTCCTCTCGCTGGGCTTTGCCGCGTGCGGCATATCCGTAGCCGGGGAGATCGACGATATAGAATTCGCCGTTGTTTATGCGGAAATGGTTTATCAGGAGAGTCTTGCCGGGTTTCTGCGATGTCTTTGCCAGACCACGAGATTTAGTCAGCATGTTTATCAGTGAGGATTTCCCCACATTTGACCTGCCGATAAACGCATATTCCGGCACATTAGAATCAGGGCATTGCGAAACTTTCGCACTGCTGATCTCATATTTTGCATTTTTTATCTCCATAGGCTGCAAAATTAATAAATATTTTTGATTTCAGAAAAAACGTCTCTTCTTAGAAGAGAATCAGAAGAGAAGAGTGTGGATCTGACGGAGTGCGGAATTGGCATCGGCGGCGGCAATCATGTAGAGCATGGTCGTGTCGGAAGCCCCTTCCGAGAATGCGGAGATTGCTAATCCGTTGCGGGTGAGTGTGCTCCGTATGCGTGCTCCGGTGCGATGGTTTGCTCGCATGTTGTCGCCCACCACGGCAATCGTGGCAAGATTGTCGATTCTTTCCGGAAGTGCGATTATGCCGTCGGAAAGTTCAGGCGCAAATTCTCGGCAGATGAGGTCAAACGTTGTGTCGGCATCGCTGCTCGCCACGGCAAACGACAGTCCGGATTTCCCATCGGAACGGGTCACGTTGAACACCTTCACACCCTTTTTTGCAAGCGCATTAAACGTGCGCGATACGGAATTCTTCACTCCCCTCGTCAGATTCCCTCCGAGAAGGAAAAGGGTGGTCTCCTTCAGTATGGATATCCCCTTTATCGGAAGGTCGTCAGGTAGGGGAGAGTCGGTGATGAGGGTACCTGGTGCGCTGGCGTTGAAAGTGTTTAAGATCTTTATTGGTATATTCTTATGGAATACGGGATATATCGTCGGTGGATATATCACCTTCGCACCGTAGGAACAAAGCTCCATGCTCTCGATAAACGACATGTGCGACACGAGCACGGCATCATTGATGACGCGCGGGTCTGCCGACAGGAAACCGTCAACATCGGTCCATATCTCAAGCACTTCGGCATCAACCGCAGCGGCAATGAGCGCGGCTGTGAAGTCGCTCCCCCCGCGTCCGAGATTCGTGATGTCACCCGTTCGCTTGTCGGTGGAGATGAATCCCGGCACAATCGCCTTTACGAACGGAGTGAAAAATTCTCTCTTTATCAATTCCGTGGTCAGTTTCTGATCGGCAATGCTCTTGTCATACCATTTCTCGGTTTTCACGAAATTCAGGGAGTCATGACGGGTGGCATCCTTTATCATTGCAGCCACTATTATTGAAGACATACGTTCGCCGAAACTCACGATTATGTCAAGGGTCATCTGAGGGAGATGGCGTATAAGATACACGCCGTCATACATTCTCTTGAGATCCGATAGGAGAGCGAGCACGCGTTCCTTCACCTCATTTCGGCGAGATTCATCTACCACGTTGTCAATGATGTCGATATGCCGTTGGGTCATGGACTTCACATCATCAAGATACGACAGATTGTTGTCGGCGGCAGCTTTTGCCGCCGCAATTAGCCGGTCGGTGAGTCCGCCGAGAGCCGAGACCACCACGATTGCCTGTCCGTCGATTGATTCCACGATGGCTTTCACGTTTCTGAGGCTCTCGATAGAACCTACTGATGTGCCTCCGAATTTAAGTACTTTCATTAAGTATCTAAAATGAATTGTTAAAGAAAAAGGGGGTGAGAGGGTATTTCCGGGAGGAGGAGTATTCGCGTTTGGTCAGTGCGTTCAGAGCGACTTTGTGTAGATCAGCATGTCGGAATAACATCCGTCGGGTGCGCTGAGCCATTCTTTAAGTCTGCCCCTGCATTCATAGCCGAGCGATTCGAAAAGGCGTATCGCATGAGTGTTGCTCTCCTCTATTTTTGCGCCGAGCTGATGGAGATGAAGCGTATGGAATGCATACTTCTCCATCATGCTTATCGCTTCGGCGGCGTAACCATGTCTGCGGTAGTCGCTGCAGATGTAAATGCCTACAAACGCACGCAGATGACGCTGCGAAAGCTCATATAAATCAACAATCCCGACAGGGGTATTGTTCCCCTCTTCAGTGACTATAAGGCGTATCTGTCCGGCAGAGAATGGGTCGGCGTCATAATTGAGGGCATAATCGCGCAGAATCCTGCGGGAGAGGGGAGCCACAGTGTCGCTGTATCTCCAGGCAGAGGAATCGTTCTCCACCTCATACATGAAATCAGCATCGCCGGGTTCCAATGCACGTATATTCAGACGTTGTTTTTCAGACATAGTTCGGATGGTATGTAATGTGTGGAAAGATATGAGATTATCTTTTAGGGAATGTGGAGGAGAAGAGCACACGGTTCTGAATCGACTTGCCGAGAGTAAGTTCGTCGGTATATTCCAGTTCATTACCGATACTTATGCCGCGGGCAAGCATCGTCACCTCCACCGGCAGGTCGGCGAGCTTCCTGTAGATGTAGAAGTTTGTGGTGTCACCCTCGATTGTAGGGCTCAGGGCGAGAATCACCTCCTTCAGATTATCGTCGGTCACTCTCTTGACAAGACTCTCAATCTCAAGATCTGCTGGACTTATGCCGTCGAGAGGGGAGATCAGTCCGCCAAGCACATGATACAGCCCGGAATGCTGATGCGTGGATTCGATCGTGATCACGTCCTTCACATTCTCGACGACACACACCACGTGGGAATCCCTACGAGGGTCACTGCAAATCGGACATACTTCCGTCTCGCTGATATTATGGCATCTGGAACAATAACAGATGTTTTTTCTCAGAGCAATGACCGCCTCACCGAGAGCCACTGCCTCTTCCTCATCGCGACGCAACAGATGTAGCGCGAGACGGAGGGCGGTTTTCCTTCCGATACCGGGGAGTTTCGACAGCTGCTCCACCGCATTCTCAAGCAAAGAAGAATTAAAAGATTGAATCATTTTGCAAAATTACAAAATCCTTTTCATCTAATAATGCATATTTGACAACTTCCCTTTCTTCTAAACTAATTTTAACGATTCCCGATATCAATAATGACTATTCACCTTAAGTTTAGGTTGATTTACCGCGACTTGTAGGGATGCTCCATGGAGCATCCGTCTGTATCAAGGGTGAAGATTTTGGCGCGCGGATGCTCCGGGGAGCATCCCTACACTTGTAATCAATAATTTAATGTTGTTGGATTGGCTGAATAGCTATTATCAATAATGCCTAAAATTATTGGTATTTTATTTATTTTTTTGAATAAAGAATAGGAGTTTTTAGCCAAGTCTGTGTCATAATAAAGATAGGCAAAATAAGTTATTAATAATAAGAGATAAAACAAAAAGATATGAGATATATTCAACTTGGTTGCTTGATGATGATTTCCACCTGTGCATACGCGCAGACATACGCACAGACAGAGAAGGGGATTGTGTTGAAAGACAGTATTTCAGCTGAGAGCAATCATATAATAGATTCGCAGAAGCCATTTGAGATGGCAAAGGACTCAATTGATATAAAACCTGACCTGACACTCCCATATATGCCGGTATTCCCAAATTCCGGAATGTCGGAGTTTGGGAATTATGCCCCTTTAGACTTACCCTTCTACTCATTTACGCCAGGAGAGGCTACGGTCTTCGGGTGGGGTAGCGGCAGGATAGTGGCTCACGGCTTCACAACGGTTTTCCCCGAACTGATGAGGATCGACAGTGGTTCCATAGGTCTATACCAGAACATCGGCAATTTCTCTATCTATGCCGGAGGTATGGCTAACAAATACGGCTTTATACGGGGTATTCACACACAATTCGGTGTCAACGGTTCAATTACCTACCGACTTAACGACAGGTTATCAGCCACAGCATTCGGGACATACTATTTCGGTCGTCCACCGAAGATGGCGAATGGGGCACCGATGCCCCCGGCAATGATCGGATTTTACAATGTCTCCCGTTTCGGTGGATATGTGGATTATGGGGTATCAGAAAACTTCGGGGTGGAAGTCGGGGCACAGGCAGTTCAAACAATCGGTACCTCTAAATACAAGCCCGAACCAATCGTTACACCCTATATCAAAGCCGGAAACGGAAAAGTGAAAGTCAAGGTAGGTCTACCGGTCGGACAAATCCTTTACCATGCCATAAGGAAAAGATAAATAGGTATAAGTCATCAAAAAAAGAGGTTGCAATTCAAAGTCATGAACTGCAACCTCTTCCAGCCGATGTTTAGTGTCCAATTAAACAGAGACTTGTAAAAGTTCCTTACCAAGTTTGTGCAGACCGTCAACAATCTTGTCAGCCTGTGCCTTCCGTGGCTTAGAATAGCCGGCTGCATAATGCCAAAGCTGTCGTTGGTTTATGCCTGTGATATACTGTAATGCTGCAAAAGAGAAGATGCTTTGGTAAAAGCAAAGCAGACTTCTTATGTCAAATTTATAATCAATTACAAAATCTTCGTCAAGTACTTCCGGATATTCCACACCGTCAGCTAAAGCACATTCTCTGAAAAAGTCTATGCTCTCTCTCACTTCCTTATCCAATGTGGCGAAATCACCGGTTACTGCCACAACCCATCCCGGAAGTATATCGCATGCTGCACAATATCCGGATTCGGTTTTAGCGACATCAATAACAATATTTCCCATATAATCGTGAAATTAATTATTCTAAAGAGAATCGGCGCGGCACATTCTCCGCGCCGATTAAATCCAATAAAGAGCATTAAAGTTATTTTGAAAAATGGAGGAGGCAATTAGCCCCCATCCATTGTTTAGAATTTGAGACCAGACTGTTTCTCAATACTGCGTAAAAGAAAACCATAAATATCAGTGTTCCCTTCTGCATTTACAGTTACGGTGCCGGGTTTATCCGGATGCTTTAACTGTCGATGGCTACCCTTTTGTCGGGCAACATATCATCCATCATCGTAGAGAATCTGCAAGATCTCACTCGCTTTCAAAATTTTCATTGTACTCTTGTTTTAATTGGACGTTGCAAAGATAGTAAAATTACTATTATTATCAAAATAAATCGATATATTTTTATTAGGTGAGCTTGTCTTTTGCCCTATATTAGATTCAGTGACATATTTTTTGTTGTCTAATGGTTGAAGATGTGGATAATAACATATTTTTATTATCGTACGATTTGTATCGTTAAAAGTTTTTGGTTTATAAATGGGTATTATTTTTTGTAATTCAGCTGATTGTATAATAAAATCTGAGAATAATAAAAAATTGATTATACGGATGTATATGTAAAATATAAGAAATCATAGTGTTTGTTGATCTGCACTATGATTTCTTCCTTTGTTAGGTTTCGATGATTTTCCAATTGTCGGGGAGTCGTTTTTTGCTGGAGAAGTTTACTCCGATTTTTATGAGTTTGCGACTGTCTGTTTGGAAAGGGAGGAGGTAGTCTTTGGAGTCAATTTGAGCAAGAGCTTGTTCGGGTGTCTTGTCAATCTTGAACTCGAAGACGTATATGTAGTCTTTTGTCTTGATTACGAGGTCTATGCGTCCGTTGGCTGTCATGTATTCCACGTGTGTGCTGAAGCCCATTAGCTTTGCAAGGATGTAGATTACGTCCTGATAGTGTTGCTCAAGTTGGAGCATGTTGAATGAATCGTAGGGGAAGTCAGCGAATAGGCTCTTTAGTCTTTCCATGAATGTGTCGGCATTGCCACTCTGAAGATCCCTTATGAAACTGATTACTGAAAATTGTGACCGTCGGGGGGATGTGGAGGTATAGAGGAGCAGCAGGTTATTGAGGAAGCCGCGTTCCACCTCTTTGTTGGGGAATCCGAGTAATACGGAGTCAAGTTCCGGATCATAACTCTTTATGGTGAGGTAGCCGCTCTGGTAGAGTACGGGAATCGGGTTGCCGAGGTCGAAGGAGATGTCGGTGAGAGAGGAGAGTGATGTTTCCAATTCTGAGAGATCTTGGATGGAGATACTATTTGCCAGTATCATTTTTATAAGGAATGTGGGCGTGCCGGTACTGAACCAATAATCCCTGATGAATTTCTTATTCAGACAATTCAGAAGACTGAAAGGATTATAGATGTCAGTGGATGTCTCCGGAGAGAAATGATATCCGTCATAGTTTGATTTCAGAAGGTCATAGATTTCCTGAACAGATTTGTTGGCAGATTTGGCAAATTCCGAGATTCCACAATCGAAATATTCATGCAGCTCATCAGTGGTTATTCCGCAAATGCCGTCATACTCTCTGTCAAGAGATATGTCGTTGAGGTTGTTCAAGTCGCTGAATATGCTGAGATGTCCGAACTTAGTCACTCCGGTGAGCATGGCGAAACGTATGTGGGCGTCCTGACTCTTCAAATTGGAATAGAAAGCACGGAGCCTATTCCTGAAAATGTCCTGTAATGGTTTGTTCTCAACCGTCTCAAGAAGCGGCTTGTCGTATTCATCTACGAGTATCACTACATTTTTCCCCGTCAGTCTATGGGCATTGATAATAACCTCCCTAAAGCGTGCTTCTTCTGGCAGAGAGCCGTCGGATGGGGCCCCGTATTTCCTTTCCCATTCTGAAAGATACATGCCGAGATGCTTGTCAATGCTTTCCGGAGAGTCGCATCTGCAGCCTGATAGATCGAGGTGTAGCACAGGATGCGCTTCCCAATCGTGTTCATGACGCGATATGGCGAGATTCTCAAAAAGGGAACGGTTGCCGAGGAAAAAATCCTCGATTGTAGATAACAGCAGTGATTTCCCGAATCGTCTGGGACGACTCAGGAAGTAGTATTTTCCATCTGTAACAAGCCTATGGATATATTCGGTTTTGTCAACATATACATATCCATCCTCTCTGATTTTTCGGAAGGATTGCATTCCGATAGGATATTTAATCTGTGCCATAATTCAAACCTCTTTTTCAGATTATAATGCACAAAGATAGCTGAAGTTTTCTGAAAGTGCAACTTCCGAAGTTAAAATGGTTGAAATCGGGATTATTTTGGTGTGGGTGTTTTGTTGAATGGGGATTTTTCGTAATTTTGTGGTGAAATAGAGGGTGGATACCCATAATATTGAGTAGAATGATAGATTATATAAAAGGCACGGTGGCGGAGCTGACTCCGACTGTGGCGGTGTTGGAGACTAATGGCGTGGGGTATGAGATCAATATCACGCTTATTGATTATGCCGAACTTAATGGTGCGGCAGGTAAGAATGTGGTGAAACTTTACGTGCATGAGTCAATACGTGAGGATGCCCACGTATTGTTTGGATTCCTTACTAAAAAAAGTCGGGAATTGTTCCGTCTGCTGATAGGCGTGAGCGGTGTCGGTCCGAATACTGCACGTCTTATCCTGTCGTCGCTGACCGCTGACCAGCTTGAGGATACGATTGCTGCCGGACAGGATGCCGCGTTGAAAGCCGTGAAGGGTATAGGGGGAAAAACCGCCCAACGTATCATAGTTGACCTGAAGGATAAAATAAAAGGTTCGGGACTCTCGTTAAATGAGAGTGCTCCCAATGCCGGAGAGGCTTATGAAGATTCTATAGCCGCGCTCATAATGCTTGGATTTACAGCCCAACAGAGTCAGAAAGCGTTGAAGAAAGTATTCATGTCTGATCCCGGATTGAGCACAGAGAAAGCAATAAAACTTGCTCTCAAGATGCTCTGAAATGATTTTTGGCAAAAAGACAGTCACTCATATATCACGATGGATGTCGGTGTCGTTGATGACGCTGGCAGTGTCTGTCTTATGTGTTGCCCAATATAAGCGAGAGATCTTGCCTCCACCTCCACCACCGACAGAGGAGAGCGTAGCCGGAGCATCAGGCACCGACAGCGCGGTCATGCGGTCGGCAGTACGTCGCACGTTGCCAACGAGTTATGAGGATTATGCAGGCAGGGAATATGCCGCCGATCTATCTACCCCCTCCAATATCAAGACAGAGGCGGTGTATGATCCGGAGTTGGGGATGTATGTGCTGCGGACGCGCGTGGGCGACAGGGAGGTAGTGACGCCATACATGATGACTCCTGAGGAATATGGTAAGATTCTGACTCGCCGCGACATGTATGGGTATTTCAGAAGCCGTAACGCCGAGATATTCGAGAATAGGGATAATGAGAAGTTCAACCTGTTTGATATGAACTTCGCACTCGGACCGCTGGAAAAGGTGTTCGGTCCGGGTGGCGTCCGTCTCACCACACAAGGCTCCGTGCAGCTCTCAATGGGGATAAAGAGCAACAAGACCGACAATCCGGCATTGTCGTTGAGGTCAAGAAGAAAGACATTCCTCAACTTTGACCAGAAGATACAGGCTACGGTTGCCGCATCGGTGGGTGATAAGATGAAGTTCAACATGACCTACAACACCGACGCGACCTTTGACTTCGACTCCAAGAATCTGAAACTCAATTATGAGGGTAAGGAGGATGAGATAATCAAGAGCATTGAGGCGGGCAACGTCAGCATGACCACCGGATCAAGCCTTATAAGGGGAGGTACATCACTATTCGGACTGAAGACCAAACTGCAGTTTGGCAAATTGACGTTGACAGGGCTTGTCAGCCAACAGAACAGTGAATCGAAATCGGTAAACACACAGGGTGGGGTGCAGCGCACGCCATTCTCCATAAAGGCCGACAATTATGATGCCAACCGGCATTTCTTCCTCGCACAATATTTCTACGACCATTATGATGAGTTTGCATCGAAACTGCCTCACGTTTCGTCAGGTATCAACATCACTCGTATAGAGGTGTGGATCACCAACAAGAGCAACCGTTACGAGGAATCACGCAACTTCGTAGGCTTCATGGATATAGGTGAAAACAGTCGTCTTGCCAATGACTATTGGAAACCGAATCTTTCGGAGAATGTGCCGTCAAACCGTTCGAACAATCTTCTTGACGTTATAAAGTCGGATTATCCTGATGCCCGTAATATCAATCAGGTGACTCAGGTGCTTGCTCCGCTTCAGAACTACGGCATAACCGGTGGTAAGGATTTCGAGAAGGTGGAGAGTGCACGTCTTTTGCGATCGTCGGAATATTCGCTCAACTCCACATTGGGCTACATCTCCCTGAAGTCAGCTCTTAACACGGATGAGGTGCTTGCCGTGGCATTTGAATATACCTATCAGGGAAAAGTATATCAGGTAGGGGAGTTCTCAAGCGATGTCACCTCCACCAACCAGTGTCTTTATCTGAAGATGCTTCGCGGTACGACCGTCTCTCCGGCACTCCCTATGTGGAAGCTTATGATGAAAAACGTGTATGCACTCGGAGCATATCAGCTTCAGCGGAAGAACTTCAAACTCAACATAAAGTATCTTAGCGACACGACAGGCACCGAGATAAATTATCTCCCGATTCCGTCAGTCTCCAACAAGCCGATACTACAGCTGATGAACCTTGACCGTCTTGACTCCAATCAGGAGTCAAATCCCGACGGTTTCTTCGATTTCATCGAGGGTTATACGGTGGATGCCTCCAATGGTAAGATCATATTCCCTGTGGCGGAACCGTTCGGTTCCAATCTTGAGCGCAAGATTGGGGATCCGGCGATAGCTGCTGCATACGTGTATAAGGAATTGTATGACTCAACGCTTGTGGTTGCACGTCAGTTTGCCGACAAGAATAAGTTTTCACTTGTCGGGGAGTATCAGGCTTCAAATGGTGCGCAGATACGCCTTAATGCCATGAACGTGCCGCGAGGTTCGGTAGTGGTCATGGCGGGTGGTGTTGTGCTGACCGAGAATAGCGACTATACCGTAGACTACAGCATGGGCATCGTGACCATCACCAACCAGAGCATCATTGACTCCGGCACCAACGTGAGTGTCACGCTTGAAAACCAGTCGCTCTACAGCATGCAGCGGAAGACGCTGCTCGGTCTTGACGCACAATATAAGTTTAATAAGGATTTCACCCTTGGCGGTACCATCCTTCATTTCTCGGAGAAAGCCTTGACAGAGAAGGTCAATATCGGTGAAGAGGTGATCAACAACACTATGTTTGGCGTCAATCTCAGCTACAATAAGGATTTCATGTGGCTCACCAATCTTCTCAATAAGGTGCCGACTATCAATGCAGTCTCCCCATCCTCATTGCGGTTGAGCGCGGAGTTTGCGCGTCTTGTGCCACACAGCCAGAAATCCGGATCAACACGCGGCTCATCATATATTGATGACTTTGAAAGCACTCAGATAAGCACCGACCTCCGCAACCCATACTCATGGACGCTTGCCTCCACACCTTACGACGGCGGTGCAGACGCGCTTTTCCCGGAGGCAGCACTTTCCGATAACGTCGATTACGGCAAGAACCGCGCATTGTTGGCATGGAACTATATCGACAGGATGTGGACCCAGAAAAACTCCTCCATGCTTCCCGGTTATCTGCGCAATGACCTCAAACAGCTATCCAATCCATACGTCCGCGAGATAACGGTGCGCGAGATCTATCCCGGTAGAGATCAGGTATATGGGGAGTCCAACTATGTTCAGACCCTTAACCTCTCATTCTATCCCACTGAGCGTGGTCCCTACAATCTTGATGCCGACAATATAGATGAACGCGGTCGTCTGTTGAATCCGGAGAAGCGTTGGGGCGGCATAATGCGGAAGATGGACAACACGAATTTCGAGAGTTCCAATGTGGAATATCTCCAGTTCTGGATGCTTGACCCATTCCTTGACCCGGAAAATCCCAACCGCGACGGCGGCGACCTCTATTTCAACTTCGGAGAGGTGAGCGAGGATATTCTGAAGGATGGTATGAAGAGTTATGAGAACGGTATACCGATAGATGGCAACACCCAATTCCTGACCGAGACAAAGTGGGGGCGCGTGTCGTCACAAAACTCGTTGACATACGCATTCGAGAATGGTCCTGACGCTCGTCTGAAGCAGGACGTGGGTCTTGACGGTCTTCCCAATGAGGATGAGTATGGATTCAGCTCCTATTCGGAATATCTTGCCAAACTACGCTCTAAACTACCCGCCTCAACCATAACGGAGATGCAGGATGATCCGTTCTCCGCTATGAATGACCCTGCCGGCGACAATTATTTCTTCTACCGCAGCCCCTATTATGATGAGCAGCGCACATCCATCCTTGACCGCTACAAGCATTACAACGGAGTGGAGGGTAACTCATTGTCGCCCGATCAGAGCGATAACCCCTACTATCAGTCATCGCGTAGTGTGCCCGACGTGGAGGATATAAATCAGGATAACACTCTTAATGAATATGAAAGATATTTCCAATATAGGGTGTCGATACGTCCGGAGGATCTGGAGGTAGGAAAGAACTATATCGCCGACCGGAGGGAGACGGTTGTGACTACCCGCGAAGGACCTGCCACAGTGGTGTGGTATCTATTCAAGATACCCCTCGGACAACCGGAGAAGGTGGTGGGCGACATAAAGGATTTCTCCACAATACGTTTTGCACGTATGTTCATGACAGGCTTCCGGGAGGTGACGCATCTGCGTTTTGCCTCTCTCGAACTTGTCAGGGGGGAATGGCGCGACTATAAGTTTAATCTCAACAGCCGTGATGATTCTCCTGCAGAGGGTGAACTCGACATGTCGGTGGTGAATATAGAGGAGAACAGCGGGCGTAAGCCGGTGAATTATGTCCTTCCTCCCGACGTCAGCAGAATACAGGATGCCAGCCAGTCGCAGGCCACCCAGCTTAATGAGCAGTCGCTTCAGATGAAGCTCACCGGACTTCAGCCCGGCGACGGTAGGGGCGCATACAAGAATACTCAGCTTGATCTCCGCATATATCGTCGTATGCAGATGTGGGTGCACGCTGAGGCTCCGATTGATGATAAGACAAATCTGAAGAACGGGGATCTCGCGCTTTTCGTGCGCGTGGGTTCCGACGTGAAGAATAATTACTATGAATATGAGATACCGTTGGAACTGACCCCTCCCGGCAGCTACGATAATTATTCGTCGGAAGACAGGAATATCGTATGGCCTATCTCCAACTTCCTTAACGTGCCGTTTGATGTCTTTACTGATATAAAGGTGGCACGCAACAGGGATAAGAGCATGAGAGTAGACGGAGTGGGCTATAATGTGCTATACTCCATGCGCGATCCAAATAATGACCATAACACAGTCAGCGTGCTTGGCAATCCGAGTCTGAGCGATGTCAGGACAATGCTTATAGGCATACGGAATAAATCAAACTCAGTGAAGGATGGCACGATATGGGTCAACGAGTTGCGTGTGACTGATTTCAACGAGAGTGGTGGATGGGCTGCTAATGTCAATGCCAACCTGACGATGAGCGATCTCGGCATGATGAATTTCTCGATGCATAAGGAGACGGCAGGCTTCGGTGGGGTAGACCAGGGGCTTTCATCGCGACGGCTCGATGATTATGAACAATACAACTTTGCAGTGCAAGGGGATGTGGGTAAGGTATTTCCGGCGGCGGCAAAGCTGAGTGCCCCGGTGTATTACTCCCGTTCTCACGAGCGCACCACTCCCAAGTATAACCCTCTCGACCAGGATATACTTCTAAAGGATGCATTGGATGCCGCTGCTACAAAGCATGAGCGTGACTCTATCAAGGGATTTGCCGTGACTCAGAAGAGAGTGGAGAGTTTCTCTCTGTCAAATCTGAAATTCAATGTGCAGAGCAAGAATCCCATGCCGTGGGATCCTGCCAATTTCCAACTCTCGTTCTCATTTAACAAGCAGAGGAATGCTGACCCGAACACGGAGTATCAGAACACCTACGACTATCGCGGTTCATTCCAATATACCTGGAATCCTTACATCAAGCCGTTGAAGCCGTTCAGCTTTATAAAGGGTAAGGGGAAGACTGCCAAATTCTTCAAGGATTGGGGTATCAATTGGTTGCCCAGCAACATAACCTTCTTCACCAATATCACGCGATATTATTATGAGGAGCAGACGCGAAGCGAGGTTGATGTCGATTTCCAGCTTCCCGTGCAGGTAAGTAAGAATTTCCTTTGGGACCGTCAGCTGAATCTGACGTGGAATCTCCTTCAGTCGCTTAGCCTCTCGTTTGCCAGCAACACAACGGCACGGATAGAGGAGACAATCGGTGCGGTCAATAAGCGGCTGTTCCCGGATAAATATCGCGATTGGAAAGACACGGTGTGGTCATCGATAAAAGGTCTCGGCACTCCGTGGAACTACAATCAGACGTTCACAGGCACTTACCGTGCGCCATTCAATAAGATTCCGGTGCTTGACTATCTTACCGGAAGCGTAAGCTATACCTCGACCTATAGATGGGATAAGGGTTCGACTGTGGATGATGTGTATCTCGGCAATTCAATACAGAACCAGACCACTTGGAATGCTGATGCTCGTCTTAATTTCGAGACGCTTTATAATAAGTCGAAATATCTTCAGAACATCAACAAACGTTTTGCCAAGACTTCGGCGCGCACAAGGAAGCAGACGGCACAGACCCGCCGCCCGATAGCCAAGAAGTTTGAACGTGCCATCAATCTCTCGGCAGATACGTCTACTCTGGTGAAGCATAATCTGAAGACAAAGAAGGTAAAGGTCAATGCCACGGAGAAAGATAAACCGCTGAAGCTGGAGACTCGCGTTGTTGACGAGAATACGATAGAGATCCTGACGCGTGGTGAGCATAATATCAAGCTGACGGTGAGGGAGGACAGTAAGGAGCCGAAGAAATCCTTCATGAAGGAGCTGACGGATCATGCCTTGCGATTCGCCATGATGCCGCGTAGCCTGTCGTTCAAATGGAGAAGTTCTCATTCGCTCAATCTTCCGCAGTTCTCACCAAACGTGGGCGACGTGTTTGGACAGAGCAACAAGTATGGACCGATGGCACCGGGTCTTGATTTCGCATTCGGATTCTATGATGAAACATACGTGAGCAAGGCACTTGACCGCGGGTGGCTTCTTACTGGAGCCGACATGACTTCACCCGCCGTGTGGAATCAGGGAAAGGAGTTTAACTTCGAGCTCACGCTTGAGCCTGTCAGGGGATTGAAGATAGTGCTGACGAGTAATCTCACAGACAATAGGACGCGCCAGATGCAGTTTATGTTTGACGGGATGCCTACGACTCATACGGGTTCATATACGCGTACTCATGTGGCGATAGCGAGTGCATTGCGCAGTTCGAAGGCGGATAACGGTTATTCATCTGAGGCGTTCACCAAATTCCTTGACTATATACCGGTGATAACGCAGCGTATAGAGTCGCGTTATGCCGGCACCACGTATCCTGACGCCGGATTCATATCTGACACTCCACTTGCCGGCACGCCATATAATCCGGCTACGGGTGGAGTGAGTCCTACAAGCTCCGACGTGCTTATCCCGGCATTCATCGCAGCTTACAGCGGATATTCTCCGGATAAGGTCACGTTGCAGCATTTTCCCGGACTGGAGGCTATGCGTCCTAACTGGCGGGTCACCTACGACGGTTTCATGCAGTTGGGCAACATGAGTAAGATTTTCAAGACGTTCACCGTGAACCATGCGTATCAATGCACATATTCAGTGGGCAGCTATTCCAGTTTCATGAATTGGGTGGGTATCGCGGGCAACGGTATGGGTTTTGCATACGATGAGCTTACACAAAATCCGATACCGTCATCCCCATATAATATTTCATCTGTGGCTATCACGGAGAAGTTTGCTCCGCTTATCGGAGTCAACATGACGTTTAAGAATGATATATCAGTAAATGCGGAGTATCGTGATGCACGCACTTTGAATCTGAATACGTCGGCGGGTCAGATTGTGGAGACCACGAGCCGACAGCTATCCGTGGGTGCGGGATGGAAACTTGCAGATTTCAGTAAGATAATAAAGATAGGTAGTAAGCAGGGTGGCATCAGCAACGACCTCACCGTGAACCTTGATTTTGCATATAGCAACAATCTCTCATTGATACGACGGATAGAGACGGCATACACGCAGCCGACACAGGGCACAAAGACATTCTCGGTCAATTTTATGGCAAGTTATCAGCTAAGCAAGAAAATCACATTGTCAGCATTCTTTGATCATCAGGCAAACACGCCGCTGGTGTCGAACTCCGCCTATCCTACTACCAACTCCAACTACGGCATCGCCATCAACGTCTCCCTGGCAAGATAACCAATAAAAACAAAACTTTTTCCTTAATTATAATAAATACAAAGTTTAACCTTGAAGTATAACTACTTCAAGGTTAGTAAATCAAAATACATCAGTCGTGTATTGAGAGGCGCGTCATCAGCTATTCCAAATACTTCTCTTTCCTCTTCTTCACTTGGATAGAGATATTTAAATCCATTATTTTCGTAAAATTGAAGAACGCTGCTTTGTCTGTATTCTTTGTTCTCATTAATAATATTATAGGCATCAACAACAATAAAACGACAGCCGCTTTTATTATCAGGGGAGAAGAACCAGCCTTTTATGTAGTCAAGTATTTGGCTACCTAAAGACTCTCCCCTTAAAGAAGAGCATACTCCCAGACGTCCAATCAGAATTGCAGGATAACTTCTAGTTCGTTTGGAATTTGGTATTTTACGTTGTATTTTGTTTCTTGTTGTCGAAGAAATCAGAGATGCTTTGATACTATCATTGGCGACAGTGAAAGCTCCAACTATTTTAGGTTTTTCACCCTTAGTTACAAAATAATATGTCTTTCCGAGCAATTGCTCAGCATAAAGAAATGCGTCATTTGCAAAGAAATCATCAAGATCTTTGTTCCCACAGGAGAACCCAATTAGAGAATTGCTATCTAATACCGGGAGCAATTCTAAATCTTTAAGACTTATTGAGCCCATCTTGTAAATGTTTAAGACGATTCTTTCCACTGTTGGCAATTTGCCTTATTTCTTCCATTGAAAATCGAATACGTTCTCGACGAGGATTTACTTCGTTTTCTTCAGCAGCTTGTAAGAATTTTTCGGCTGCCTCACCAGTAAGTACTGGAATTGTTTTTATTTCAAGAGCCATGACATTCTATTTTAACGTTATAATTTATTTTACTCATGTTAGAAGTCAATCCGATTTACGTGCTATTGTCTTACCATATTTGAATGTAAATTAGATTGATTCTCAATGAGAAAACGGAGACGTTATTATTTTGTTGTGAAAAGATGATTCATTTCTCAAGATAGTTATACTCTTTTTTTGCTTAATTGGAAATTTCTATTTTGAGTCAATCGGTTGAAAATAATATCCTTTTGAATGCTATTTTATGGTGCATCTTCTTCGGATAGAAATAAAGGTCTGATGGCTTTTTGGCAAGAATATAATAAGGGATGTGGGAATAGTATGACTGATTCATACATAAATACAACGCTTATTCCTGCTGTTTTGAATTTTGATGACGTTAACGTAAATGTTGGAACTGAGGTTCTAAATCAAGTATTTGATATGATTTGATGATTTATGGGTTGGCTTTCTCCAGATACAGAGACCGATGCTTTAAGGCAGATCGGTTTGGATTTGGTAAAAAATATACTGAAGAAGATTTACAAAGAGAGATTAATGTCTTGGATTCATTGTATCTTTGCTAAATGAGGCAAAAGATTATTGTAATAAATCTCCCGATATGCGGTTGATATTGTCGTAACTACATATCGGGAGACATGCTTTTCTGATTTCGGGGATGCGTCCGTTATTTTGGGGTGCTTACCGGGGATCAGTTGAAAATTTTGGAATTGATGGTTTCGTTAGAGGGACTTACGGCGGAGAGGTTTCCGAATGGGTCAATGAGGAATGACCGTAGACCGGTCTCGGTCTGGAAATCTTCTGTAACCTGTGGAGTGGTGTCGGCTGCTGACAAGTAGATTATGTCGGCAGGTACGTTGTCTGCTTTTAGGATTTCATCTGCAATTGTGGTATCGGTGTCTGTGCAGATGCTGACAAATGCTATTTTGTCGGCAGGCAGAGATGCAGATAAATCAGCAAGCCGCTTGTTGTTGATCCTTGATCGGGCATCAGCGGCACTCCAGAAATTTACTAAGACATACTTACCGTTAAGCATGTCGAGGTTTTTGATAACAGCGTCGGAAGAAAGCTCAATAGCAGGAGCTTCGCTACCGATTTCAAGTGAATGGCTTCCCTGAGGCATGGAAGACGATAAAAATGCGGCGAATACAACCGATAGTAAAAGATACTTGGTTTTCACAATAACCTGTTTTCGTTACACAATAGTCACCCGTCGCCATTTCTGACGCACTTTTGATGACATAAACTAACACTGGATTCGAATCCGGATAAATTGCAAAATTCGGATTCAGGGGTCAGTAGGTTGCCAAAGCCTACAGTTGATATAAAGACCCCTCTGGGTTGTCACGAAAAGGGGATTGCCAGTCCCCTCAATGGGTTGTCACGAATGAGCTGCCCGATCTACGGAATAGAGCCGTCAGCTCGCTTAAAAATGCTTTATGTTATTAAAACGTGTTATAAAACATATTATTGTATTTTGATATAAAAAATTTTTTTGTTTATTTGTGGCAAATAGATTAAGCTATATGAGTGAAAGAGATTCTATAATCCAGCATCTTATTGAGGCATTACCAGCTTTCCCAATTAAGAAAGCATGGTTATTTGGCTCATACGCAGAGGGTACTGCTACTAAAGATAGCGATGTGGATTTGTTGGTCACTTATGATAATGAGGAAAATATATCCTTATTTACTATTGGTGGAATAATTTCAAATCTTTCAGATATTATTGGTAAGGCAGTGGATATTGTAGAAGAAGATTGTCTTCTTCCGTTTGCTCGTAAATCTGTAGATGCTACAAAAATATTAATATATGAGAGAAGCACTTAAAGACCCAGGTAGGATTAGGGCAAAAAAATGGTGCTGACGTTTCAAAAGCGTCAGCACCGTTTTTTATGTTATTGTATGGAGGATCAGTCGTTTGTGAATACGAGTTGATCATCCTTGACATCAATCTTGATAGGATGGTCGCGATTGACCTTCTGTGCCAGAATGTCTTTTGACAACTGGTTGAGCACGAGTCGCTGGATGGTTCTCTTGACAGGACGTGCACCAAATTCGGGATCATAACCATCTTCAGCAAGAAGCTCGAGAGCTGCCGGAGTGACATCAAGCTTGACACCATTGGATGCAAGCATCTTCTGTACGCTCTTAACCTGAAGATTGACGATTTCCTGAATCTCCTTCTTGTCGAGAGGAGTGAAGAGGACGATTTCGTCAATACGGTTGAGGAACTCCGGACGGATCTTCATCTTGAGCAGATCCATGACTTCCTGTTTTGACTTTTGGATTGTTGCCTCACGTTCGCCCTCTTTCGCCTCGGCGAAGTTCTGACGGATGATAGAGGAACCCTCGTTGGAGGTCATGATAATGATTGTATTCTTGAAATTGATAAAACGTCCCTTGTTATCGGTAAGCCTACCGTCGTCAAGCACCTGAAGCAGGATGTTGAATACGTCGGGATTAGCCTTCTCAATCTCATCGAAAAGAACCACGCTGTAAGGTTTGCGTCGCACAGCCTCAGTGAGCTGTCCGCCCTCCTCGTATCCGACGTATCCCGGAGGCGCACCGACAAGACGAGATACAGAATGTTTCTCCATATACTCCGACATATCGATACGGGTCATCATATCCTCATCGTCAAACAGATATTCAGCCAAAGCCTTTGCAAGCTCAGTCTTACCGACACCGGTGGTGCCGAGGAAGATGAACGAACCGATAGGACGTCTCGGGTCATTAAGACCGGCACGCGAACGACGCACGGCATCACTGACAGCCTTTATGGCATCATCCTGACCGATGACACGGTTGTGAAGTTCCTCCTCAAGGTGAAGCAGTTTCTCCTTCTCACTCTGAGCCATCTTCTTCACAGGTATACCGGTCCAGCGGCTTACGATCTCAGCGATATCCTCAGCATCGACCTCCTCCTTGATCATTGCGCCTTCGCCCTGAAGCTGACGCAACTTCTCCTGAGTAGCCTTGTTCTCATCCTCTTTCTGCTTGATCTTGCTATATCTGATCTCAGCCACCTTTGCATAGTCGCCTTCACGTTCTGCCACTTCAGCCTCATGGTTGAGCTGCTCGATCTCAATCTTATTCTTCTGGATCTTATCGATCTCGGTCTTCTCAGCTTTCCATTTTGCCTTGAGCGATTTCTCAGTGTCGCGAAGATTGGCAAGTTCCTCATCAATCTCCTTCACCTTATACTTGTCGCCCTCGCGCTTGATAGCCTCACGCTCGATCTCCAACTGCTTGATCTTTCTTGAAGCCTCGTCAAGAGCCTGTGGCATGGAGTCCATCTCAAGACGCAGTTTTGAAGCTGCCTCATCGATAAGGTCGATAGCCTTGTCGGGGAGGAAACGGTCAGTGATATATCTTACGCTGAGCTGCACGGCGGCGATGATAGCCTCATCCATGATACGCACCTTATGGTGGTTTTCGTATCTCTCTTTCAGACCACGCAGGATTGATATCGCCGACATCTCGTCAGGCTCATCTACCATCACCTTCTGGAAACGACGCTCGAGAGCCTTATCTTTCTCGAAATATTTCTGATACTCATCAAGAGTGGTGGCGCCGATTGAACGCAACTCGCCTCTGGCAAGAGCGGGTTTCAGGATATTGGCGGCATCCATCGCACCTTCCCCTTTACCTGCACCGACGAGAGTGTGGATCTCATCAATGAAAAGGATTATCTCGCCGTCGCTCTGAGTGACCTCATTCACGATAGCTTTAAGACGCTCTTCAAACTCACCCTTATATTTCGCACCTGCCACGAGCGCACCCATATCGAGCGAATAGATCTGTTTTGTCTTAAGATTTTCCGGCACGTCACCTCTGACGATTCGGTGGGCAAGTCCTTCGGCAATGGCAGTCTTACCGGTGCCAGGTTCGCCTACCAGCATAGGGTTGTTCTTGGTGCGTCGGGAAAGAATCTGTAGCACACGGCGTATCTCCTCATCACGCCCGATGACCGGATCAAGTTTGCCGCTGCGGGCACGGTCGTTGAGGTTGATGGCATACTTGCTTAGAGCCTGATATGATTCCTCTGCGCTTTGCTGAGTCACCTTGTTGCCCTTACGAAGATCATTAATGGCAGCTTTAAGCCCGTCTTCGGTGATTCCCGAGTCTTTCAGGATCTGAGAAGCCTTGCCCTTTGTCTTTAGGATACCCATCAGTATTGCCTCTACTGATACGTATTCGTCTCCCATTGATTTAGAGAAGTCGATAGCCTTCTGTAAGGCATCGTTCGACTCCCTGCTTAGAAAGACATCTCCCCCCGATACTTTCGGCAGGCTCTGAATATCCCGGTCGGTTGTCATTATGACCGAGTTGAGGTTTGCCCCTAACTTCTGGAACACAAAATTGACAATCGTCTCGCTTTCGGAAATCAGCGCTTTCAGGATGTGGAGCGGCTCAATCTGCTGCTGTCCGTTTTGGCGGGCAAGCTCAATCGCCTTCTGAACCACTTCCTGAGATTTGATTGTAAAGTTGTTGAAATTCATATATGTCTTTTTTGAGTTATTTCCAATGTATTCGGGATTACACCCGGATAAATTCTAATTACATATTATTAACAAATCAGATGGATAATGGTTGTATAGCGGAGTCTAAATGTTATTTTTTTGAAGAATCCCTAAGGATGCCGCATATAAAGTCGTGGCATAAGGCATTGCCATCCGATCTGTCGGTCTGACTATAGTCAGATATTTAAGTTTCGCAAGTTTTCCAACTTGCTTCACTTAAATGGTTTAAGGTTTAATGTTTATGGTTTATGATCATTAAATTTTGTATAATGAAAAGATTCGTGGATTTTCGTGAATCTTAAACCTTAAACTATAAACTTTAAACCACTGAAGTGCAGCTTGCGAAACTTCAGTCAGATATTGCAATTATGATGCCATTTTAGCATTGTAAGTTTACACTATATGTAATAATTAACAAAAAATAAGTTATTAAATTGAAAATAATGATGAGATAATGAATAAAAATTATATCTTTGCACCCGAAAAACGTCGGCATACGAATGGGATGCCTGATTTTTTGCAGAAATACTAACTAAAATATATACTTAAAGATTGGTATCATGAGTAAACCTTATGTACTCGGTGTCGATATAGGTGGCACCAACACAGTTTTCGGAATAGTTGACGCGCGTGGACAAGTGATCGCAAGCGATTCAATAAAGACACAGAAGCATACAAATTTCGATGATTATATTGCAGAACTTCATGATGGCGTGATGCGCCTGCTCAATGCACATGATGCTGAGGATAAGATTCACGGAATAGGTATAGGTGCTCCCAACGGCAACTACTATACCGGTGAGATCCAGAACCCGCCGAACCTCCCGTGGGGACCCATCGTTCCGTTGGCAGAGAAGGTCAGCAAGGCTTTCGGAGGCGTGCCTGTGGCTGTCACCAATGATGCCAATGCAGCAGCACTCGGCGAGATGACCTACGGCGCAGCACGCGGTATGAAGGATTTCATCATGATCACTCTTGGCACCGGTGTCGGTTCCGGTATCGTGGTAAACGGTCAGCTCGTGTATGGGCATGACGGATTTGCCGGAGAGCTTGGTCATATCACGGTGAAGCGCAACAATGGCAGAATCTGCGGATGTGGCCGCACAGGATGTCTTGAGGCATATTGCAGTGCTACAGGCGTGGCACGCACTGCACGCGAGTTCCTTGAGATCCGCACCGAGCCCTCGATACTCCGTAATCTTCAGATTGAGGATATCACGTCAAAAGATGTGTATGATGCAGCGGTAGCAGGCGATAAGCTCGCAAAAGAGATTTTCGACTACACCGGCACAATACTGGGTCAGGCATTCGCTGACATGGTTGCATTCTCCAGCCCACAGGCGATCATCCTGTTTGGAGGTCTGGCAAAGAGTGGCGAGCTTCTTATGCGTCCTTTGAAAGAATCGTTTGAGAAGTCGTTGTTCCCTATCTACAGAGGCAAGACAAAGATCCTTCTTTCAGAGCTTAAAGAGAGCGATGCGGCAGTGCTTGGTGCATCGGCACTCGGCTGGGAGGCAAAATATCGCTATGAGGGAGTCTGATAACTGATTATTGTCAAAATTCCTGACAGAAAAAAACGGTATCTTTCATCTGAAGGATACCGTTTTTTTCTGTCAGGAATTTTTTTACGTAATGGGAGGGAATGATCAGAATTGCTTAAGTTCTTGGAACAGACGGTGTACGGGCAGCCCCATGACGTTGTAGTAGCTTCCGTTTATGCCGGATACCGCTACCGCCCCGATCCATTCCTGTATGCCGTATGCGCCGGCTTTGTCGAGGGGTTGATAGTTGTCGACGTAGAAGCGGACCTCCTCCTCGGAAAGCGGAGCGAAAGTTACGTCTGTAACAGAGGAGAATGATACTGTCCTGTCGGCAGTGGATATGGTCACTCCCGTAGCCACCTGATGGGTCTTGCCGGAAAGACATAGCAGCATCTCCATTGCATCCTCCGGATTTTTAGGTTTCCCCATTATCCTGTCGCCGCATATCACCATTGTGTCGGCTGTGATGACGAGTTCTTTAGGCTGCATCCTCTCAAGATAGACTTTCGCTTTTTTACGTGATATGAATTCCGGCACTTGCAATGGGGAGATGTCGTCGGGGAAACTCTCGTCAATGCCGTTGATTGTGACCACCTTGAAGGGGATGCGCAGCATCTGTAGCAGCTCGCGCCTTCGTGGCGATTTGCTGGCAAGGAATATCTTGTAGCCGTTTAGATTTTCAAGCATGTTGGATTTATGGTTTATAGTTTATGGGTTATGGTTTATAGTTTATGGTTGGAGGGAACGGGGGTATGAATTGAGAAGTAGGATGAACATTACCATCCGAATGCTTCCGCATCCGACATCCATTTCCCTTGCGCTTTCATTGTCTGCTCGATAATGTCTCTGCCACAACCGTAGCCGCCGGAGAATTTTGAAATGTAGGCGGCAGTCTCTTTGGCTTCCCAACATGCGTCGTATGGTGCGCATGGGAGCCCTACGTGGCGCAAGCACTGTAGGTCGGGTATGTCGTCGCCCATAAATGCCACCTCTTCTGGGGATAGATTCTCCTTGCTCAACCATTCTTTCAATATCGGGAGTTTTTTTGAGGCACCGGTGTATATATCCTTTATTCCGAGAGATTCGAAGCGGGTCTGAATGGCAATGCCTTTCCCACCTGTGATTATGGCAATACGGTAGCCTTTCTTTACGGCGAGTTGCAGGGCATATCCATCCTTGATGTTGACCATACGTCGGGGATACCCATCCTCGCCGAGAGGGATAGTGGAGGGGGAGAGAACGCCATCTACGTCAAAGACGAATCCCTTTATCTTGGAAAGATCATAGTTTATGCCGCTCATGATTCTGAATGTTTAATTATTTGGTTTGAAAAAATTCTGTAGAGTTGCTGTAGCTCCTGATCACCTTCGAGCATTTTGATATGCGCATCCATCACGCCGAAGTCATTTCTGACAGCCGGACCGGTCTGTGCCTCCTCGGGTGTCATGTTGTCAAGTTTAGATATCGTCTGCCTCAGTAAAGGCAGCATCACTCGGAAATCGATACCGCTCTCAGAAAGAATCTCTTTGGCTATACCCATGAGCCGGTTGGTGAAGTTGCATGCGAACACCGAAGCGAGGTGCAGGCGTTTTCTGTCGGCTGAGTCAGCAGATATGATGTTGTCGGAAATCAGGTGAGCCAGACCTTTAAGTTTCAACTCCGTCGTGGAGTCGTTGCCCTCAATGAAAAAAGGGATCTCGGAATATTGGATTTCCACGCCCTTAGTGAAAGTCTGGAGAGGATAGAACACTCCGAAGGATACGGCAACGTCAGAAAGCGCTGACATAGGTATTGAGCCGGATGTGTGTGCCAATATGGCATCTCGCCCCTTCAGTCGTTGTGCCACTTCGCGAATGGCAGTGTCTTTTACGGATATTATGTCGAAATCGGAGTGCGACGGAAGGTTTTCAAGAGTGCGCGGATTCACGAGAGTCACGTCCGCCTTTTCCGATAAGGCATTGGCGAGGTGTGTGGCTACGTTCCCTCCGCCGATTATCGCCACGACCGGTTTCTCCTTTATATATAATGATGAGTAGTCCATTTATATCTGAATTTGTTTGTCGTTCCATTTCCAGAGAGCTGCGAGTCCCATCGTAAGCCTGAGATTTATCTCCACGCATGGATTAAGATCCCCTTCAACGGTGGAGAACATATCTATGCCGACCGGTCCGTTGTAGTGGGGTGCTATCAATGAATCGATAGCCAGTCTTTGCGATTCAATCACGTCATCGTTCCATTGTGGGGATAATGTGGCAATTCTCTTTTGTAGCTCTCTCTGCGATAAGATCCGGTTCCCGAGGTATCTCCCTTCAGCCGATGTGTCGAACAGCGACAGTCCGATATATTCGGCATGACCATTGCTGCACCACCATTCTGACGCGAAGTCTCCGGTCCTGTTGCGTGCTATCTCAGCCATCACCGATCCTTGTCTCTTGATACATCCGGCAATCCATCGTCTGATTGCATCCGTGGTCATACCGTCGGAATTAATCACTCCTCTTCCAGAACTGCTCCAGGGAGATTTGAAATATGCCTTCCCATTAGCCGTCAGGAAATCGATAGCCTCATCCGTATCGTTAAATTCGGAGGGGATTGAAGGATGAAGGTATGGTAGGGCATCGGCAATGAATCTGTTGAACGGAATTGTGGTGCGTCGGTGAGCCAGATCTCTCAGAACATCAATCTCACTCTCGGATTTCATCAGATTGCGCGGTATGCCATAAGATGAAAGCATCCGTAGCAGGGAATGGTTCCAGCCCCAAGGCATTACCAAGACGTCGGGATGGAGAGCCATGTGTCCCGGAATCATTTCGGGAGTCAGAATCGTCACCTCTTTCCGCAACGCCACATCATGCCCCTCTCTTTTTGCCAGCTCCGCCTCATCGTGATTATCTATCAGAAGAATCGCGTCACCCCTCCTGGCAAACATTGCGGGGAATAATGCCATAGATTTCCGGAACTCTACTATAGCCTTTGGCGGGGAGTATTGCTTCCTCCCGAGGGCAAGGGCGAAATCCGTCTCAGGATTAAAGATATGTATGCAGTTTTCCGGCATGTGTGTATATGTATGAGAAAAGGCTTCTGATGAAGACGAAAGAGTAAACATTAGAAAAAGCCGGAAAATATTCCGGCTTTCATGTTATTGTTTGGGATGAAGATAATGGCTCTTCAATAAGATTGCCTCATGGCGTATCAGTCGTTGAGACGGTCGCGCTCCTTGGTAGGATTTGCGAAATAGAGTTTGTGCTCGATATATTCCTGAGTGGCGATGAGGGTAGGTTTCGGAAGTTTCTCGTAGAATCTTGAGATTTCGATCTGCTCGCGATTTTCCGACACTTCCTCGAGGTTGTCGGTAGAGGCGAATTCCTGAAGTTTCTTCTCGAGCTCCTTTTTCATCTCCACAGCAATCTGGTTGGCACGTTTGCCGATTATGCAAACGGTTTCGTAGACATTACCGGTCTGTTCTGCCATCGCGATCATGTCGCGGGTCACGGTGTTGAGCGGCGCGTTTGTTTTTTTATAATCCATGACGGTGAATTATGATGATGATATACAAAAGTTCGTAATAAAATTATTCCTGCACGTGCTTGCGTGCTATCTCATAGATATTGTCGGCCTCTTTCCTGTTTTTTGAATCAGGATAGTTGTTGGTGAATGAGTAATATTCATCGATGACCTCACGATACCTGTCGGCCTGTTTCTCCGGCACACTAAGCTTAGCCTCCTGATATTTCGATTTGAGGATAAGCATCTCGAAATCCTCTCGGAATTTGGAGTAAGGATAGTTTTTGAGCGCATTCCGCGAGGTGATGATCGCCGACTCATAGTTGTTGCCGAGGAAATTGCCGAGGTTGTAGTAAAGCTGGGCATTCTGTAGCTCTTTAAGAGTCAGTTTATCCTGCATCTCGAAGATTGCATTCTGGGCGATTGACACCCTGTCGCTGTCGGGGAAGAAGTCAAGGAATCCTTGCAGCTCCTCGATTGCCTTTACAGTCTGCGACTGGTCGAGCTGCGGATCGGGGGAGTCAAGGTAGTATCCATATCCGGAATAGAATCGGGCAAGCTCGGTATATTTCCCTTTGGGATACCGGCTGTAGTACGTCTTGAAAAATAATCCGGAATTCAGGTAATCCTTATTCTCATAATACGACATTGCGAGAAGGAACAATGCCTCCTCCCCGTTCGGACCACCACGCAGCGGAGTGTAGATGGTTTCAAGAACGGTAGCCGCCTGAGTGAAATTACGTTTGTCAAAAGCGCGTTTAGCAAAGTCAAACCTGTAGTCTACATCTTTGCTTTTCAGCACTTTATTATATTCTCCACATGATGAGAACATGAGGAGTAGAGGTATGAAATAGAATAATTTACGCATCAAGTTAACGCTTTGGTTAAAGCCTCGGTTAAGCTTTGAGTTGCAAAGTTACTAAAATTATTTTGAATGAAGAAATGCTCAGTTAGAAAAAATTTGACTAACTTTGGGGCTGGAAATTAAAAAACAGGAGCTTTTGATGTTAAAAAAATCAAAAACTGGAAGCGATGGCTTTATAAGCCGTCATCCGGTGCTGGCTAATTTTATAGTGATCGTCCTGGTGGCATTCCTTGGCATCTGGATAGTGTATCTGTGTCTACAGCTGTTTACCAAGCATGGTTCGAGCGACGTGGTTCCGTCGGTCGAGAACATGTCGTATACCCAGGCTGTAATGAAATTGCATGACAATGGATTTCGCGTCGATATCCGTGACTCCATTTATAAGGAGGACATGAAGCCCGGATTTGTGGTAGAGCAGTTCCCTCGTCCCGGCGCACACGTCAAGCCGGGGCGTAAGATATTTCTCTATATAAACGCCGTGCATCCGAAGGAGGTGGTGATCGACGACGACAACAACCCGCGAGAGGATGCCCTCAGAGGATTCTCTTTCCGTCAGGGTATGGCACGTCTGGAGGAATTGGGCTTCAAGAATGTGCGCGTGGTCAAGATCCTTGGCGACAACGATTGCATCGTCAAGATAATTGCCAACGGAAAGGTGGTGAAGAAGAGAGACAAGACTCCGGTCAATGCACGCCTTGTCGTGGAGGTGTATGACGGAAGGCTCGGCTCGCTCCGCGATTCCCTTCAGAATGCGGAGTATCTGCAATATGCCACTGAGGAATTGGCTTCTCAACAGGAAGAGGAGATTCGTGATGAAGAACCGGAACCGCAGCAACGTATTGAGGATGATCCGGAACCGGATGATCCGGAACCAGTATTTGTGCAGTAATGGAAGATGAGATGTGTATAGACGAGGAGATGCTTGATGACGCCGCGTCTGCCGAAGTGGTGGAGGAGCCCTCTTTCGTGACAGAAGACGGTAGGGAGATGTATGAGCATTTCCGTTTCGTGGCTGACAAGGGTCAGCAGATGATTCGTGTCGACAAATTTCTTGTTGACCGCATGGAGAAGACCTCACGCAACCGTATCCAGCAGGCGGCAGATGCCGGGTGTGTCATAGTCAACGGCAAGCCGGTGAAGTCAAGCTATAAGGTGAAGCCTGCCGATGTGGTCAGCATTGTGATGGATCGTCCGCGTTATGAACTGGAGATTATACCTGAGGATATCCCTCTCGATATAGTATATGAGGATGCGGATCTCCTCGTGGTGAACAAGCCGGCAGGTCTTGTGGTGCATCCCGGTCATGGCAACTACAGCGGTACGCTTGTCAACGCCCTGGCATGGCATTTCAAGGATAATCCCGATTATGACGTCAGCGACCCGCGTCTCGGACTCGTCCATAGGATTGACAAGGACACGTCGGGATTGCTCGTGGTGGCTAAGACTCCCGAAGCTAAGACTCATCTCGGCAATCAGTTTTTCCATAAGACCACGCGTCGTGAATACGTAGCGGTGGTGTGGGGCGATTTTGATGAGCCGGAGGGTACTATCGTCGGCAATATAGCCCGCAATCCTCGCAATAAGCTCCAGATGGCAGTGTTTGACGACCCTACCATAGGGAAACATGCCGTGACCCATTACAAGGTGTTGGAACGTTTCGGCTATGTCACCGTTGTGAAATGTGTGCTTGAGACGGGACGCACACATCAGATACGCGTGCACATGCTCAGTAAGGGTCATCCTCTCTTTAATGACGAGAGATATGGCGGCGACCGCATACTGAAGGGTACCACCTTTGCCAAATATCGTCAGTTTGTGGAGAATTGTTTCCAGACGTGCCCCCGGCAGGCACTCCATGCCCGCACACTCGGATTTGTGCATCCGCGCACCGGGGAGGAGATGGATTTTGAGTCGGAGGTGCCAGCCGATATGACCGCCTTGATTGAAAAGTGGAGAGCCTACCGCAAGACTGATTGATAAAAATCGGATAAATTTTGCGTAGCGGGCATTTTTGAATCAAGATTGTTTTTAATTTAGATGGTTTAGCATTAACTTTGCAAAAGAATGCTACTATCTCTTGTGCGGTCATACGTGCGGGAGTCATAAAATTGAAGTAAAATGAGTCAGCAGGATTATAATTTCAGCGATATAGCGCCATACGACGATTCGGAATTTCATGCAAGAATGGAAAATCTTGTAAAGGAACCCGGATTTTTGCATGCGGTCAACTACATAATGCCGTCGGAGGCAGTCCCTCCTCTCATAGAGGATCTTTTGAAAATCAATACTAAGGATGATTTCCAGAAGCAAGTGATGTTTCCTTTTCTGGAGATGCTCGCCAAGAAGACCACTTCCGGCATAACGCTTGGGGGCATAAAGTATCTCAACCCGTCGATGAACTACACGTTTATCACGAATCACCGCGACATTGTGCTCGATGCGTCGTTTCTGAATCTTGCATTCCTGCGAAAGGGGGTGCCGACATCGGAAGTGGCGATTGGCAACAATCTCCTTATATTCGATTGGATCAATGATCTGGTGAGGCTTAACAAGAGCTTCATCGTGAAGCGCAACACCGGATTGCGAGAGGGTCTTGCTGCTGCCAAGAAACTCTCTGCCTATATCCACCACAGCATTCTGGAGAAGAGGGAGTCGGTGTGGATAGCCCAGCGTGAGGGTCGTGCCAAGGACAGCAGTGATCATACTCAGGAATCCCTTGTCAAGATGCTTGCCATTGCCGGAGAAGGGGAGTTTATCGACAGACTGAAGGAGATTAATCTTATGCCGGTGTCGATCTCATACGAGTTTGATCCCAACGATTATCTGAAAGTGAGGGAATTCCTTCAGAAACGCCGTGATCCGGATTTCAAGAAATCGCAGCGTGATGATCTCTTCTCGATGGAGACAGGGTTGCTTCAGTTTAAAGGGAAGGTGCATTTCCAGCTAACTCCAAGAATCAACAGCAAACTTGAGCAGATAGGGGATTTTCATGACAATAACCGTGCCGCCAAGCACGTGTGCAGCCTTATTGACCAGGCTATACACAGGAGTTATGAGATCTTTGAGATAAACTACGTGGCATTTGATCTCCTTCATGATACGGATCGCTTCGCGCGAAAATATACGCCGGAGAAGAAAGAGGAGATAATAAAATATTTCAATAGCCAGCTTGACAAGGTGGATCTTGCCGACGTGACGGACGAGGAGCGTGATTTCATGTGGGAGATGATGCTCACCATGTATTCCAATCCGCTCCGTAACAAGCTGAGATCGCTTCTTGGAGGCATGGAATAAGAATTAAAAATATACCCCTATGAGAATACCGGTATTGGCAGCAGTTGTGCTTTTCGTTTTAAGTTTTCTGATCGACGTCTATATTTATTCCGATGTGCGTACAGCCACCCGCAAGCGTGGTGCACGATTGGCATACATAGTCAGCACATTATTGTGCTGGTCGCTTCTTGTGGTCATAATGTGTATGCCTAAGAGATCGGAGGAATCCGACCTTCTTCCGGTGATGTGGATGCTATATACCTATCTTTCCATTTATATGGGTAAGATAGGCTACGTATTGTGCTCATTGGCGGGTAGGCTTGGGTCGTTGTTTGCAAAGAAAAAAAGTTATCCTTCCTACCGGAGAAAGGCCCCGCGCAGAGGTTCACGTATATGTGGTGTGGTGGTAGGCGGTCTGCTTTTCCTTTCGATGTGGTGGGGAGTGATCTACACCCGCAATCATATAGAGGTGGTTCCTATTGAGGTGTCGTCGGCGCAGATTCCTGAATCATTCAATGGCTACAGGATAGTCCAGATAAGCGACCTGCATGTAGGCACGTGGGGGAATGATACCTCTTTCATTTCGGAACTGGTGGACTCTGTCAACAGTCTGCATCCTGATCTGATAGTCTTCACGGGCGATCTTGTGAACCGTCATACAAAGGAGATGGTTCCGTTTATATCGGAACTGTCGCGCCTGAAAGCTCCCGACGGTGTACTGTCGATTCTCGGCAACCATGACTATGGTGATTACATGAATTGGAAGACACCCGCCGACAGGGAACGCAACAATAAACTCATGGCAATCTATCAGAAAAAGATGGGCTGGGATCTCCTTAACAATACCCGTCGGTTTATTGTCAATGGTGCGGACAGTATCGTGGTGATAGGGGTGGAGAATGTAGGGGATGCCCCCTTCCCGATATACGGAGATCTTGAGAAGGCTCTCCCATCATCAAGAGATTCCATCTTTCATCAGAACGACAACCGGTTTAAGATTTTGCTGACCCATAACCCGGCACATTGGGAGATGGAGGTGGCAGACAATACCAATATCGGACTTACCCTCTCAGGGCATACTCATGCCATGCAGGTTGAGACCAATCTGTTTGGATGGAAATGGTCGCCGGCTCAGTTCCGCTATGAACTGTGGGGTGGGTATTTCAATCGTCTCAACAAGCAGGGTCGTCCAGTTGGTCTGTACGTAAATATAGGAGCCGGAGAGGTAGGAATGCCGGCACGTCTTTTCCGTGCATATCCTGAAATCACGCTGATCACGCTACGTCATGCGGATAAATGACGTATGAGGGATTAAGCGCATGACTATAGATTTTGAGAGTCGGATATTATGCATACGCAAGATATTTCAGTAGTATTGAGTCTCGGTTCGAATTGTGGCGACAGGGAAAGATCGGTAGGTGAGGCTATGACGTGGCTCTCCGGCATACTCGGCGACTACATGGAATCGGAGATATATGAGACGTTGCCGGTAGGACATTCCGGAGCCAATTATATGAATGCAGTTGTGTCTGGCAGTTATCCGGGCAGTCTGTCAGATCTGGAGATGGCATGCAAGGAATATGAACGCAGTTGTGGCAGGGATGAAGAGTCACGACGGGAGAAACGGGTGCCGGTCGACGTGGATATCGTCATGGCGGACGGCGAGATATTGCGTTCTCGTGATTATGCCTGCTCATTCTTTCAGCAAGGCTACAGGCAAGTGACAGATAAAGAAAAAGCAGGTCGGTGAGACCTGCTTTTTTGTTATCTGGCAATCTAATCTGTCAAATTGTCATAATTGTCAATTTGTCAAATTGACAGAATTGACAGAATCGTCAAATTGACAGAATCGTCAATTTAATAATTATCAATATTTTGAGGCTCGGTAGTAGAGGTAGATTCCGATAGCCAGATACACGAGGTTTGGGATTTCCATCGCAATGAACGGTGTTGTGAGTCCGGATATGGCGAATGTACTGGTCACGGTAGAGAAGAGTATATAGCTGAAACTCAATCCGAGACCGATGCCGATGTTGACGCCCATTCCACCCTTCACCTTTCGTGAAGATAGCGACATGCCGATCAATGTGAGGATGAAGGCGGCAGCTGTTGAGGCTATACGTTTCTCCTTCTCGATCTCAAACGCCTTTATGTTTGCCACGCCTCTCATCTTCTGCTTCTCTATATATTCGGTAAGCTGCGGAGTGGTAAGGGTTTCCTGGTCATTTACTGAAATCATGAAGTCGCGGGGTTCAAAGGGTATGATTGTGTCGAGTTTCGCCCCCTTTTTGATAGTCTCCTTCATGCCGTCAAAATCACGTGTCATGTAGTCCATCAGAATCCAATGATAGGTTCTTGTGGTGTCATAGCGGGCGGTCATGGCGGTAGTCCTTGATTTCAGTTCCTTTCCATCAAATTTATCAAGTGAGAAACGGTAGCCGGTCTTGTTGCGGTCTTCAAACCTTCCGATAAAAGCCACTACACCGGGCGACACCTGCAGCTGAACGTTGGCATTGCTCTCCACCTTCTTATTCTTCACATATTTGTTGGTATATGCTATTCTCTTGATGTTGGTGGGAGGGATTATGTAATTGCTCAGCGCAAATGTCATCGCAGCAATTATTGCCGCGCCTATCATGTAGGGTCGCAGAAGGCGGCTGAAACTTATTCCGCTTGACAGGATGGCTATTATCTCGGAATTGGCAGCCATTTTCGAAGTGAAGAATATGACTGCGATAAAGACGAAGAGAGGGATCAGCTGGTTGGCGAAATAGGGGATGAACGAGAAGAAATAGTCGAATATTGTCTCGCTCAGCGGTGCGGTGAGGAAGGCATCCAGTTTCTCCGTGATGTCAAACATGGCTATTACCGCCAGGAAGAGCATCGTGGAGAGAAAGAATGTGCCGAGAAACTTCTTGAGTATATATAAGTCGATTATATATAATCGGAAGGGATTGTGCCACCCTCTCTTCTTCTTATCCTTCTTTTTAGCAGGCACGTCAACCACCTCTGCTGCTGTTGTCTCCATCGTAGCAACCGGATTCTCCTCGTTGACAATGGGATTCTCTTCGTTGGCGGTTGAAATCTCTTCGTCAGATATTTTGTTATCTTTTTTCATTATTGGAATGGTCGGTTAATCTTATAATCTGCGGGTGACGCGTTCCACCATTTCTGTCTTCCAAGATTTGAAATCGCCTGCGATGATATGTCGGCGTGCCTCTTTTACGAGCCAAAGATAGAAAGCGAGATTATGCACCGAAGCAATCTGCATTGCGAGCAGTTCCTGGCTTACAAAGAGATGCCTTACGTATGCCTTTGAATACACTTCGTCTACCCAAGCCGCTCCCCCTTCATCAAGAGGGGAATAATCGTCAGCCCATTTCTTATTGCGCATGTTCATTATGCCGTTGCGGGTGAATAGCATACCGTTTCGTCCATTGCGTGTCGGCATAACGCAGTCCATCATGTCTACTCCACGGTCGATGGCCTCAAGGATATTGGCAGGTGTGCCCACTCCCATCAGATAGCGAGGTTTGTCGGTGGGGAGAATATCGTTGACCACCTCAATCATCTCATACATCTTTTCCGTAGGTTCGCCTACGGCAAGTCCACCGATAGCATTCCCTTCTGCACCGAGGTCGGCGATATGCTTGGCGGCTTCCCGACGTAGTTCAGGATATACGCAACCCTGCACGATTGGGAAATATGCCTGACGATAGCCATACAGCCCCTCCGTCTCCTTGTATCGCTTCCAACCGCGTTCGAGCCAGCGTTGGGTAAGAGCCAGCGATTTCTTTGCATAGTCAAGATCGGCGGTGCCGGGGGTGCATTCATCAAGAGCCATCATTATGTCGGCACCGATCACTCTCTGTATGTCGACCACACCCTCCGGAGTGAAGAGATGTTTTGAGCCGTCGATATGGCTCCTGAACCATGCTCCCTCCTCTTTCAGCTTACGGTTGGACGACAGCGAGAACACTTGGAAACCACCGGAATCAGTGAGGATAGGGCGTTCCCATCCGTTGAATTTATGAAGTCCACCGGCATTCCTAAGAATGTCGAGCCCGGGGCGTAGGTAAAGATGATAAGTATTGCCGAGAATAATCTTGGCATCGATATCGTCACGCAATTCTCTCATGTGGACAGCCTTGACACTTCCTACAGTGCCAACGGGCATGAATATGGGAGTGGGTATCTTACCATGGTCGGTGGTTATCTCGCCGGCGCGGGCGTTGGTATGCGGGGCGGTAGCTTCTATTTTGAAATCCATCGGATGATTATATGATATTAAAAATGAATATGACAAGGAGATGCACTCAATCGGTCGGAATACGATATTCAACTGTCGCGACAACTCCGTATCGTGTAAATCAACTGCAAAGTTACTTCAAACGGAGTTAAAACGCAAATTAATTATGCGCGAAGCGCGCTTCACGCAATGTAACAAGTCACAAGTGATAAGTAACAAGTAACATGTAACAGGTGACATGTTACTTGTGATGTGTAGAAAAACAGAAGCAATATAATCGGTAGTCGCCGATTATATTGCTTCAGCCTTATTACTTGTTACGTATTATTTGTTACATGTTACTTTGCGCTTGGCATATAAGCATGTCGGTAGCCTTTTATCTTGTTCCAGGCACCACGGGTAAAGTCGGGGAATGCTACGGGCGCAGAACCGTTCTCAATGGATATTGCACTCAGAGGTGCCATCGCACTCCATTCTGCGAGGTCATATACGTCCATATCGAGAGGCAGACCGTTGCGCAGACAGTAAACGAGACGATAGTCCATGATGAAGTCCATGCCACCATGACCGCCAACGTCCTGAGCCATCTCGCCGATCTCCTTGATGATAGGATGGGTATATTTCTTTGTGAGAGCCTCCTGCTGTTCATCGGAGATCCATCTGTGCATATTGAGGTTCTCATGATCAGGAATAATGGTTGAATCCATCTGCTCGGGTTGGAAAGCATATCCCTCTCTCGGATATTTATTCGCAAAACCCTTTGTGCCGGTCAGCTGATACATACGGGAGTAGGGACGCGGATTCATCACGTCATGCTGGATATGGATTGTCTTGCCGTTCTCTGTGCGCATCATTGTCATTGTATGGTCGCCGTTGGCAAATGATTCGGGGGCAGAGCCTGTTGCTTCTTTCACGAGTTCCGGACCGGTCACGGCTTTTGTGTCCATAGCCACGAGCGTGTTTATCTTGTCGCCACGGTGAATGTCGAGAAGCTGGCAGGCGGGACCAAGACCATGAGTGGGATATACGTCGCCACGATGCTCCTTATTGAAGTCAAGACGCCAGTTGTTCCAATATTCACCCCAGAACTCTTTCAGATTGTGGATATAGCTCCCCTCGGTATGAAGAATCTCACCGAACAGTCCTTGCTGCGCCATGTTGAGAGTGTTAAGCTCAAAGAAATCATACACGCAGTTCTCCAGCATCATGCAATGCTTGCGCGTTTTCTCGGAAGTGTTTACGAGAGCCCAGATCTCATCGAGAGAAGTTGCGGCGGGCACCTCGATAGCCACGTGTTTGCCATTCTCCATTGAGTATAGTCCCATGGGAGCATGATTTTTCCAATCAGTGACGATATAGACGAGATCGAGATCATCCCTTTCCACGAGTTTTTTCCAGGCATCTTCCGAGCCGTAATAAGCAGCGGCGCGTGGCATACCTCTTTTATCGAGAATCTTCTGCGTATCCTCCACTCTTGATGAATCGATGTCGCAAAGAGCTACCACCTTAGTGCCCGGAATATAAGTGAACCGTTCGACGGCATCCGGACCTCTCATACCGAGACCGATAAAACCGACGCGGACTGTATCAATCGGTTCGGCTGCAAAGCCGACCATATCCTCTTGTCCGGCGGGACGTTCCGGAATCTCAGTCTCTATGACAGCAGATTGTGGAGCCTTATCAGCACATGCAGCCATAAGTCCGGCAGTGCACGCTCCTAACAGAAGTTTGTTGGTAAGATTCATAATGTTGTTGTCTAAAAGTAATTTAGAAGTTGCGAAAGATTATATTGGCAGCCGATAGCCACCATCTGCAAATTTACACAAAATCTCTGAAACAATACCATAAAAATCATTGAAAATACGCGATTATAAGCGATTATTTTATAACTTTGTAATCAACGGGATTCATCATGCATTAGGTATATCATGGCTCGGAATGTGTGCGGAATCACACGCTCTGCGTGTGATCCCGCACATCTCCACTCAGCCTATATTGGATGCAATTTATTGAGCTATAGGATAATATGAATTTGGCATGAGGTTTGATTATTAAGTGGGTAAAATTAACACTGATAACTACATCATGTCGCGTAAGTTACTATTAAATATCATTGCAACCGCTTCCGTCGCTGTGTCGTATGCCCATTCGTCGGGCATAAATGACGATGGGATGAAGATGACTCTTCAGGAGGTTATCTCGCGTGCCCAGGAGCAGTCGCCGGCGGCACAGGGTGCCAAACATGCTTTCTTAGCGGCTCAATGGCAATATAAATATTATAAGGCAAACTATCTGCCCTCGGTCACATTGACGTCGTCGCCGTTCCTCAATCGTGAGATCAACCGTATAACATTGAACGATGGTACGAGTGCCTTTGTCAGGCAGGATCAGCTCAACACGGATATTGCCTTGGAGATAAACCAGAACTTAGCATTGACCGGCGGATCATTCTTCCTGAAATCATCACTTTCCCGCATTGATGAGTTTGAGAGAGACCGGACATCATACAGTGCTTATCCATTGACTATCGGTTATCGTCAAAGTCTCTTCGGTTATAACTCCCTGAAATGGGACAGAAGGATTGAACCGGTGAAATATCGTGAGGCTGAGAAGAACTATAATGAGGCGATGGAACTTGTGGCTGCCCATGCATGCACCTATTTCTTCTCACTCGTGGAGGCTCAGACTAATCTTGATATGGCACGTCTTAACTTTGCATCGGCTGATACTCTCTATCAGATGGCGAAAGGACGGTATGAGATAGGGAGCATAAATGAGAATGATATGGTACAGCTGGAGATCAACCGGCTGAATGAGGAGACAGCCTGTATGGATGCGGAGGTGGCGCTGAAGGAGCAGACGCAATTATTGGCATCCTATTTAGGCTATGACGACATGCCCGGAGTGACGTTGCAATTGCCGGAGTCTGTGCCCGACCTACAGGTATCACTCCCCATGGCACATGAACTTGCCATGCTCAATGCCTCCGATCCGGATTATTATGAGCGCATTAAGAGGGAGAGCGACAGCCGCGTGGCACAGGCAAGGGCGAATGCCGGGCTGAGGGCGGATCTCTATCTTCAGTTCGGACTATCCCAGACGGGCGACACCTTTGCCGCAAGCTATAGGCATCTTCTGCACCAGGAATACGTGAGCGTCACGCTCTCATTGCCCATTCTTGATTGGGGGAGAGGGAAAGGACAGGTGAAGGTGGCAAAATCCCAACGTGATCTTGCCTATACGGAGGCGGAACAGGGAATGAATGATTTCCGACAGAATCTCAACAAGATGGTGATGCAGTTTAATATGCAGGCGAGGAAGGTGAGAGTGGCATGTCGCACAAAGGAACTTGCATCTCATAGATATGATATCGCACGTCGGCTCTACATCGCCGGACGCAACACTATCCTTGATCTCAACGTGGCATTATCGGAAAAGGATTCCGCTACACGGGCATACATCGCATCAATAAAGACGTATTGGACTCTATTCTATACGATACGTTCGCTGACCGGTCCGGAGGCGATGGGAATTGGAAATTGATAATGTAAAATTGATAATGGAGAATTGATAATTGAGTGGTGAGTGCTAATTAAATATAGATTTTTTGATTATGGATATTCAATTGAAAAGGAAGCCGTGGTATGTAAGATATAGATATTATATCGGGCTTGGCGTGCTGCTGCTGATATTATTAGGTTATGCAGTGGTCTTGGCGTGGGGTCCGCGTCGTCTGCACGTTGATAAGGACAGCGTGCGAGTGGCAGAGGTGATGGAGGATAATTTCCTGGAATATGTGGATGTGGAGGGTATAGTGAGCCCGATTCAGATAGTGAAGGTCAATGCGATCGAATCCGGTTTTGTGGAGCGTATCGTGGCGGATGATGGCGCGATGCTTGAGCAGGGTGACACAATTCTGATATTAAGGAATCCGGAACTGATGCGCACTATAATAGATGAGGAGGATGAACTTCACAGACAACAACGTCTGTATCGGGAGCAGGAGATCGAGATGGAACAGAAGTCGCTGACCCTTCAGCAGCAGGTGCTTGATGCCAATTATGAGATGTCGAATCTCGATAATAAGCGTAAGATAGCCTACGAGGAATATGGGATGGGGATGAAGAGCAAGGCGGAGATGGAGCTTGCCGACAGTGAATATGCCTACCGTAAACGGAAGACTTCTCTGCAGATGCAAGGTCTCAGTCATGATTCGGCGATGACAGCCCTGCGTAGGGAGATGCTTCAGGAGGATATGAGGCGCGCACAGACCAAGAGAGACCGGGCGGTCGGAAGGAAGGATGATCTGATAGTGCGCGCACCTGTAGCCGGGCAGTTGAGTTTCCTTACGGTCACGCCGGGTCAGCAGGTGCAGTCAGGGGTAAGCATAGGGGAATTGAAAGTGCTTACAGATTATAAGGTACACGTGTCGGTAAATGAATATTACGTTGATCGGATAATGTCGGGCTTGCCCGGAAACATCAATTATCAGGATGAGTCGTATCCGCTGCGCGTCAGCAGGGTGGTGCCTGAGATCAAAGACCGTAACTTTGATGCAGACCTTATATTCACGGGGGAGCGACCGGCAAATGCACGTATCGGGAAAAGCTACAGGGTACAGATTGAGTTGGGGCAACCGGAAAACACAGTAGTCATTCCGCATGGGGATTTCTATAATGTCACAAATGGCAAATGGATATATCTGCTGAATGAGGATGGTACGAAGGCTGTGAAGAGGGAGATAGAGGTAGGACGCCAGAACCCTCGGCAATATGAAGTGATCTCCGGACTCAGTCCCGGCGACAGGGTGATAATCAGTGGCTATGATAAGTTAAAAGATATGGAGGAGATAATATTAAGATAATGGAAAAATTCTTTAGAAGATGGATCGGTTGGAACAGGTTCTACCGTTCGCATAAATTGCAGACATTAATCTGCATAATCGGACTTTCAGTCGGAATGGCATGCTATGCTTTCTCTCTTTTGTGGATAAGGGATATTGAGAGCTATGAAAATTTTGTGCCGGATGCAGACCGTATCTTTGTGCCGGGAGAGAAGAACAGTGCGTTGGTGTCGGGAATATCCACCTATAATGGCGACCCGTATCTTGCGAAACTGCTTTCTGCCAATATCCCGGAAATTGAATCCTCGGCAGTGATCTACAGTTCGCATTATTACGACAACAAGTATAAGATAGCCACTGATAAAGATATAGAGAAGGAGATTTTCGTGAATCTGGCTGATTCGTCATTTGTGAACATGTTTGGGATAGAACCTGTCAACAGCTTGGCGGTCACGATGCAAGAGAATCACGTAATGATAACGGAATCTCTCTCAAAAGAGATTTTCGGTGGTGATAATCCCTTAGGTCGTAAAGTGAGGGTCGGACAAAATCCGGATAGTATGGAGGAATACGTGGTATATGCCGTGATACCGGATTGGGCTGATAACTCGCAGTTCGGGTGTGATGCGATTCTGTATTATGATAAACCTCAGACAGTGACGGATTTCCATCAGATGCCACTGAATCATGTGACTTTCATAAAGCTGCGTCGTGGAGCGGATGCTGAAGAGGTGGAGCAAAAAATCAGTAAGTTGGCAGAAGATCATGACAGGGTGTTTGAAATGAGCATGAATAAGGATCTGATGCCTCTGACAGATCTGAAATCACGTTATCCGAATAAACGGGATGCCATAAGTCTTGAATACGTCAGGATATTCCTTCTGATCGGATTGCTGGTTATGGCATGCGCTATTGCCAACTACATAATCATGCTTCTGAATTTCATGCGTATGCGTCAGCGTGATATGGCTATGCACAGGCTTTTAGGGGCTGGCATGCGTGATATCATCTCATTGAGCATGCTCGACACATTGATTCTTTTCCTGACCTCAGCCCTTTTGGGGGGCATAGTGATAGTATTGTTATCCCCCGTTTTCCAGCGTTATGCTTCTATCTCCATGTCATTGGATGCCGTGATATTGCGATTGGCAGCCTATCTTGCGGTCATTATGGCTGTGGGATTGGTTTCATCGGCTGTGACTGTCTTTGTAGTGCTTCATAATGGCAACCGGTCAATCCAGCAATGGCGCACATCCCGACGTGGGAGTGTAAGGCTTGAAAATATCGGTAATGTCATCCAATTCATGTTGTGTATGGTCATGGTGGCATGTTCGTCAGTCATGGTGCTTCAACTGCGATACCTTTCGCATACAAATGCACTTGGATTTGAACGTGAGAATGTATTTGCATTTTTCAATATCACTCCGGAGATAAAGAAGAGTGTGATTGAGTCCCCTTACGTTGAGGATTATATATCCGGTCCGCGGGCGGTGTACCCCATATTCTCGTATTCTACTCTTGATGTGTCTTCGTCGGAAAAGAAGGGGGATAAACCGTTGACGCTTGATCTTCTCTCTATTTCAGAGAAGATATCTGATTTCTGGAAAATGAATAAGATAGAGGGAAGATACCCGAAACCGGGTACGAATGAGATTATGCTTAATGAGAGCGCGTGCCGGTTGTTGGGTAGTGGTTCTCAGATAGGGAGGACACTGTATGCCAATGATGAAAATACGGTCTATAATGTGGTCGGAGTGATGGCAGATCTGTATATAGTGCCACCGACCCAGACACCGGCTCCGGCAATGTACACTGCGTATGAATACAAGGAACCTACTGATCCTTACGATAACTTCGGTAGATTCTGCGTTAAACTGCATCCCGGAATGAAGAAAGACTTCCTGGATTTCGTCACTCCGGCAATTGATAAGGAGCAGGAGGCGTGGAGAAATGAGCATGAAGGTGAGGCAGGAGCTTGGCAATATACGACGAGTTTGCCGAATGATCTGGAGTCTGAATACGATGAGATGCTCTCATCTGAGCGGATGCTGATGCAGCTGATGATGGCGATTGCCGTGTGTGGAATATTGACAAGTATATTCTCAGCCTATTCCACCCTCAATCTTTCGCTCCGTGAAAGACGTAAGGAGATAGCATTGCGTAAAATAAGCGGAGCAAAGCCGCGTCAGATTGCAAATATGTTCTTCAGGACGTATCTAATAATGCTGGTTGTGGCGGCAATAATTGCGACGGTTGTTTCTTTCGTGGTGATGACCCGTTGGCTTGAAGGTTTTATGGAGCATATCGCTTTCCCGTGGTATGTCATGGTACTTACATTCATGATGATGGTGGCCATAGTGTTTATCACGATCGGTCATCAGACATTAGTGGCAAGCCGTGCGGGAGAGGCTGAGGCTATAAAAGAAAACTGAACAGAAATCGAACAGAAACTGAACAGAAACTGAACAAGAATCGAACAGAAACTGAACAAAAAACAGAACAGAAACTAAAATAAAAACAGATTGATAATATCTTAAAAATTAACGAAAATGATACAGGTGAAGGAAATAAAGAAAGTGTTCCGCACGGAAGAGGTGGAGACATGGGCTATCAGCAATATAAGTCTGAACGTGAATGTCGGAGAGTTTGTGGCTATAATGGGTCCGAGCGGATGCGGCAAGTCGACATTGCTCAATATACTCGGACTCATTGACACTCCGTCGGGTGGTACGTATCTTCTCGACGGGAAGGACGTCAGCAGTCTGAAGGAGAATGACCGGATTGATTTGCGGAAGGGCGTGATAGGCTTCGTGTTCCAGAGTTTCAACCTTATTGATGAACTGACGGTGGAGGAGAATATAGAGTTGCCACTTCTCTATATGGGAATCGGAAAGAAAGAGAGGAAAGAGAGGGTGCAGAAGGCTATGGAGCGTATGAATATAGCCCACCGCAGCCGTCATTTCCCGGCTCAGTTGTCGGGCGGACAGCAGCAACGTGTGGCGATAGCCCGTGCCGTGATATCTAATCCGAAACTTATCCTCGCCGATGAGCCTACGGGAAATCTCGACTCCAAGAATGGCGAGGAGGTGATGCAGCTTCTTTCTGAACTGCACAAGGAGGGCACCACAATAGTAATGGTGACTCATTCTCAACATGATGCCGGATATGCCAACCGGATTGTCAAGCTCTTTGACGGGCATGTGGTTTCGGAACTTGAAATGTGATTGTCATGATTCTGCATTATCTGAAAATATCAGTCAGAAATATTCTGAAATATAAGACGCAGACGGTTATAAACGTGTGCAGTATTGCAGTCAGCATGATGTTGCTATCTGTTATCGCTTCGATGCTGCTCACAATAAAACCCTTGTCAATCTTGCGTCAGCCTTACTCTGACAGAATCGTGAAGTTGAGATCTTCAGATCCTAATTCTTTAGTACTCGGAGAAGATCTGTCACAACTTGTCGGACGGCAATTGAAGTGCGCTTCTGCAATACACTATTTTGAGTTGAGTGGTCGTGCTGTGATGGTAAGCGCAAATTTAACCGACACAGATGAGAAACGATCACTCCTCTCGGAAAGTATGCCTACAGATGCGGGATTCTTCCCTTTTTATGGCGAAAGATCCGCATATTCCGGAAATGTATTGGAAGATATTTCGGATAACGATGTGGTTATAACACAGCCATTGGCGGAGAAACTTTTCAAAGAGAAAAATCCGATAGGAGAAAGCCTATATGTTGTCTCTTACGTAGGTGACTCGCAATCCGAAAAGAGATATAGGATAAAGGATGTGGTAAACTTTAGTGCCAATAATATATTTGGTCGTACGCAACAGATCTATCTTAAGAAGACAGATATCCAACCTAATGACTGTTTTGAAGTATTTATTCTTCTTAAGGAGGGGTATTCGTCTGAAAATCTGGAGAAAGAATTGAATGAGAGATTTGAGAATCTGAAAGTGAGGCTGACTACTATTGCGGATATGTACGACGATACTATGACGATTCTTATAAGGGACGGCGTGATATTATTCCTGTTTCTATTCCTGTGTGTCTCATTCTCCGGCTATTTGCGTCAGCAGATACAATTATTCCGCTTACGGGAGAGGGAGATAGCAGTACGCACGTGTTGCGGAGGGAAACCCTCCGGATTGTTCGCGCTTTTTCTATGTGAGGTTGCGATAGTGCTTGCGCTCTCAACCTTGTTGGCAATTATATTGGATTGCCTGTTGTCAGACTTTATCATTGATAATTATGATAAATTTATTGAGGAGTTTAAGCCGGAAATCACCACTACTGTAAGTATAACCATAATTGTCGCGCTTCTCCTACTGCTCATCGGCGTGATTGTGATTCTGTTGACGATAAGACATATCCGTAAGGATCAGACATGCCTTGCAATGAGGATGAAGCCGAGACCGAGTCATCGTCTGCGCAACGTCGGGATAACGGTGCAGCTTGCAGTCAGTATCCTGTTTATATGGGTTACGTTATATTTCCTGTTTCGTATAGATAGTATAAAAGCGGAGAAGGGTATTCCGGATGATGTCTATCGCTATGAAAGTTGTCTGTGGGTAAATCCAAATGCTTCCACTCCGGATGATATGCGTAATATTGCCGAGCGTATAAGAGGGATAAAGAATGTTGACCGTATCTTCAGATTTTACTATATGATGGACGTATATGAAATAGAGGATAAGGATGACATAATGGAACGTTATAATACGTTTAAGGAATATCATCAGACGAAGGATGACGTGGAAAAATTCTTTGAAGTGAAGGTGACCGAGTTTGAAGGTGACGTTAATCCTAATAGAAATGTAGTCGTGAGTGATAGTTTCAGGGAGATGCTGGAAAGAAATGGCAGATGGAATGGGAAGACCGTGAGGCTGGGTGATGAGGATTATGAGATTCGGGGTACATACGATAGACTCCCGTTTGAGGAGCCGCAAGATATGTCGATCATAATTACCGACCAGGATTCATACTCTGATATGTATGATATCATAGTTCTTCCGGAGAGAGGGGAGGTAGAGAGGGTCCGTATCGCCGTGGATGATGCAATCCGTGAGGTTATGCCCGATCGTGTTGACGTTGGATCGGAGAGGTATATACAATTCCTCGCTACAAAATATATAGTGATTAAGGTCATGATGTCTATAATCTTTATTTTGTCAATTGTGAGTATCGTCTCAACCGTGGCTACCATATATGGGAGCGTATCGCTCGACACCCGACGGAGACGCAAGGAGATGGCGTTGCGTAAGCTGAACGGTGCTAACCGCAAGGTGATCGGCAGAATTTTCATCAGAACGTACATGGTGATAATGTCAGTAGCCATAGCAATCACATTGCCGTTGTGTGCTTTGATTAATAATTATTTATGGTGTATGCTGCCTTTCATACCAAATTCCGGAACCCTTTGGATTTTGACCTATCTTTTGGGAGTGATATTGACCTTGGTGGTAGTGGCTGTCACAATCGCATGGAAGATACGTGCAGTCATGAGAGTTGATCCGGCGGAATATCTGAAAGATTGAAGTCTAAAATGGTTTATGGTTTAAAGTTTATGGTTTAAAGTTTAAGGGCGTTTATTGTCATTAAATTTTGTTTAATGTAAAATATTCGAAGATTTTCGTAAACCATAAACCATAAACCGTAAACCGTAAACCGTAAACCGTAAACCGTAAACCATAAACCGTAAACCATAAACCATAAACAATAAACAATAACTCCAAGTGTTATCTTTGTAGACGAAAAGAGATATTATATGGCAGAGAATACAGAGAAGAGAGGAAAGATACTGATTGTGGATGACAATGAGGACGTGCTGTTGTCGCTCAATATGTTGCTGCGGCAGCATGTCGAGGGGATTCGCGTAATTTCCGATCCGGAACGCATCGGTGAGTTTATGGATTCCTTTCATCCGGATGTGATCCTCCTTGACATGAATTTTCGCCGCAATGCAAGCAGCGGGGAGGAGGGCTACAGATGGCTTGACTTCATATTGAAGAGGGATAGCAAGGCGGTGGTGCTCTTTATCACGGCATATATCGACACCGAGAAGGCGGTGAGGGCGATAAAGTCGGGTGCGATAGACTTTATACCGAAGCCGTGGGATAATGCTAAACTGAGAGGAATTGTGGAGAGTGCGGTGCAGTTGAGCCGCACCCGCCATAATCCGGCTCCGGCAATCTCATGCGAGGATATGCCCGTGCTGATAGGGGAGTCGCCGCAGATGCAGCTTCTGAAACGCAGGATAGAGAAGATCGGAGCTACAGATGCCAACGTGCTGATCACCGGTGAGAACGGTACAGGAAAGGACGTTGTGGCGCATTTGCTTCATTATCATTCAGCACGGGCGGATAGACCTTTTGTGTCCATTGACCTTGGCACCGTCCCGGAACAATTGTTTGAGAGCGAACTGTTCGGATATGAGAAAGGGGCGTTCACGGATGCCCGCAATGCCAAGGAGGGGAGGCTGGAGACGGCTGCCGGAGGCACGGCATTTCTTGATGAGATAGGGAATCTCACCTTAGGCGTGCAGCAGAAGTTGCTGACCATGATTGAGAAGAGGGAGATGTCGCGGCTCGGTTCAAATAAACTCAGGAAGATTGACGTGCGATTGCTTGCCGCCACGAATGCTGATCTTCCTCAGATGGTGGCGGATGGGAAGTTTCGTCAGGATCTTCTCTATCGTATAAATACCATAGAGCTGCATCTTCCTCCGTTGCGCGAGAGGGGTGAGGATATCATTCTTCTCGCCAATCATTTTGCCCGGCTGATAACCCGACGTTACAAGATGGAGGATGTGGAGATAGGGGAGTCGGCACGCCGACGGCTTCTCGGGCATTCTTGGCAGGGGAATGTCAGGGAGTTGCAGCATGTGGTGGAAAGGGCAATAGTGCTTGCTTCATCAAGAGTGTTGGAGGAGGAGGATATAGAATTTTCAAAAACCATGCCTACGCGGACGGTGCAGGAGACCCTTAATCTGGATGCCCTCGAACAGGATGCGATAATTAAGGCTATTGACAGGAGCAACGGCAATCTGTCGCAGGCTGCCGGTCTGCTTGGGATTTCCCGATATGCCCTTTATCGTAAGATTGAGAAATTCGGTTTGTGATGAGATGGTTTGCTGATAGATCGTTAGAGCGTATGCGGTCGCTGCTTATGGCGATACGCAGTAGGGATTTCTCCATGCGTTTTCCGGTGGAGGGATTGCGTGGTAAGGAACGGGAATTGGCTGAGGAGATGAATGGTGTAGTGGCTGATTTTCATAATGAACTGCTGCATCAGGAGCGTCTGTATGGCAGATATGAGGCTATGCTCAACACTATAGGCACGGCTCTTATCATGGCGGATAATGAGGGTAAGGTATTGTGGATGAATAAGACCGGGGTCGAGAGCCTTTGCGGGTTCAGGATAACCACCCTCGACATGCTTGCGGCGGTAAATAGTGAGTTGCCGCAGTCACTACGTAATCTTACTCCGGGGCAGACAAGATTGCTGGGACTGAACGTCGGCGGACGTGAGACTCGATTGAAGATATCTATGGTGAAGCATCGTGTGGAGGGGGAGGATACGCTTCTCTATTCGATAGAGGATGTGCATCTTCTTGTGGAGCAGAATGAGATAGAGGCGCAGCGCAAGCTCGTCAGCGTGCTCACGCATGAGATCATGAACTCACTCTCTCCGATCATATCCCTTTCCAATACTCTTTGCGAGGAGAATCTCGGTCTGGATGATGACGTGCAGATGGCAGTGCGGGCAATCAACCGCCGGAGCCGAGGACTATTGACTTTTGTTGAGAACTACCGCAGGTTGTCACGTGTGGCTACCCCTAAGCCGGAGTGGACTTATGTAAGGGATCTTTTTGAGGGTATCATGTCGCTTTATCCTGATATTTCCTATAATATTGAGGAACCGGAATTGCAACTCCGCATTGATCGTCATCAGGTGGAGCAGGTGCTTATAAATCTTATCAAGAATGCTGTGGAGGCGTGTGGCGAGAACCCTGAAATCTTAATCAGTGCGACGTCGGATCATCCGGGACATATCTTCTTGATCTCTGTAAGGGATAACGGGAGTGGGATAAGTCCGGATGCAATCGACAATATTTTTGTGCCGTTTTTCACTACCAAAAACGGTGGTTCCGGCATAGGGCTGAGCCTATCGCGTCAGATTATAAGCATGCATGGCGGTTCCATAAAGGTTGCGTCTGAACCCGGCTCGACAACTTTCACCATAATGTTGCCATTGATCTACAGACTGTGATTCGGTCGTAATCCTTCATTGCGCTTTCCATACTTTGAGACGGATGGTGTTATCGGAGAATCCGGAAGGACGGCAGATGTATATCCCTTCGTTGAGCCATGAATATTGTCCGTCGGATGATGCCTCGAATACGGGCGATGTGAAGAAGTATCTGTCGGTGGCTATGCCGATGTTTCTGACGAGAATGTATTCTCCGTCATCCGTCTGTATGCAGTATATGGCTTCCAGATTGTTGCGCTTATGGGTGTTGTCGTAAAGCTGATAGTCGGCACCGCCCGGTATTACGGTACCCTTGATTTGCGGACCTGAGAATGTGCCTCCGGTAATAGGGATGATTGTGCGGTTCCCTTTTCCGGTATCGCCAACTTGGAGCGGACTTCCGATATTGACAGAGAGCTCCATGATGAATTGCATTTTCGGAGTATCGTCGATCTCCGAGGCTCTTGCAGCGATACATGCAAGCAAAAGGATTGTAGAAATGATCAGTCTCATTTGATAAATGGTTAATAAGAGGTTAGGTCAAAGTCTTCTGTGGTAAGAATCTCAACATTCATATTCACTCAATAATTCATTTACATTACGAGTTTTAATGGTCCCTTCTTGAATTTTCTTAACCTGACGAAATGCTTTTAGTACAGTTTCAAATTCAACTGGTAGCAGAATGTCATAATCAACTATTTGATGATTATTTGTGTGCATATACTTATTAGTCATTAAATATTAGCGAGGAACAACAATTAAGTTTTCTCCAAGGAAAGATTGAATCATAGCAATTGTCTTTAATGTGAAGTTTTGTGTGCCTCCCAGCCATTTGGAAACTTCAGCATCACTTTTCCCAAGACCATTTGCAAGATCATGTTGGGTCATGCCTTTCTTTTTTAGAATGGCAGCTATACGGTCTGACACATCAAATGCCAACCGAGAATGCTCTATGCTTTCAGGCGACAGCCGTGAAATACACCTTTGTAAAACCGGATTATGTATCATTCTAAATTTGCTTCAAATCGTTCCAAAAATATTTGGAACTCTGGAATGCTCTTTGAAGTGAATTGGATAGAATAGATTGCACAGACATCTGATTCATCAAAAAGATTGACTTTGGCTTCCATAAAATTACGTATATATAACTCTTATACAAAAGTACGAATAACGTACCGAGTATAACTTGTGGGTTGGGTTAATTTTTAAGTTAAACTCTTTGTCGTTTAAACGTAGTTACTATACGAATTGTTGTGTGGCTCAAATGATTAATTTTGAACTTATAAGAATTGATTTTTTTCGAAATATCCCTCAATTGTCTTATCATATTTAGTAATCATACAAATACCATACTGTCAACTGGACTCGTCACCCCTCCATCATTATTCGATTTTTCGTCCTGTTTTGTCGATGTAATACCATCCATCGCTTTCCCAATAATGATATTCCCCTCCTGATCCAGGTACCTCCTTGGTCTCTCCGTAATCCGCAACCTTTGCCTTTCCATTCTCAAATGGGAAAGCGCATTTGAAACGGGGTGTTATCACGGTTCTGCCACTTTCATCTGCGTAACCTATTCTGCCGTTCTCATCAATGATACGTTGCATCCCATCCTCCACATAATCATCACCATTATCAAACTGATATGCAGGATAAGTTTTGCGCTGTCTCTCATCATAGTCAGAAATTTTAAACACTACGGGTAATACCAGACGTGTATCAACAGGCGTATCATCATATTTACCCGGTAAAAACCGTGGAAAGCCCGATACCAACCTTAATGCCTCAGCATCAAGAGTCGGATCCTTCCCCCGGACAATTCTTATGGAGTCAACTTCCCCCGTTTTACTGACCAAAAAGCTGACTACCACACGCCCTTGAATTTTATTGTCATACGCCTCTTTGGGATATTTCAAGTTGTCATGGATATATCGCAACATTGCTGATGGTCCGCCCGGAAATTCAGGTGTGGACTCATGTTCTACAAAAGCATCGCTATTTTCATCAGAGGCAGCTTCTGAGGCAATCTCGCTTACAGATATGTTCTGTGTCATATCCTCTCTTTGCGATCCCACTGCGACCCTATAAGTCTTTGAACAGGCACATATCGAAAGTGCAAGTATTGCAAACAATATATTCCGTAATCGTAGCATAACCATAACTATTTTTCGATAGAACGCATAAATATAGTCAGTAGTTATCTCTGAATTGTAAATTTTAGTAATACTTTTTTAATTTGGTTGCCTGTTTCGCCTGTTTCACCTGTTTCACTTGTTTCACCTGTATCGCCTGTTTCATCTGTTTCGCCTGTTTCACTTGTTTCACTTGTATCGGTTGTATCGCACCGATACAACCGATACAACTGAAACGCACCGATACATCCTGAATCAGCCGTGTAGTTCATAAAAAACAATCAATACCATTGAAAAATACTTTGTAACTTTACGACGCAATCCTATAAGCAGAAGCCCGATAAAGTCGCTACGGGTATAAAACCATGCGGCTGAAGGGTCTCTGTGCGGGATTGCAGACATATTAAGATGGAGCGTCTTTGTGCACTTTGTTCTTGACTTGCAGAAACTTGGCGGTTTTATTAGGTCAGAGAATAGAGTCAACAAGGTCGCTCACGGATGGTAATAGCCTGCCATGTACTCGTATAGGGTGCATGGTATACCTATATACCTATACGTGGGCTTCTGCGTTGCTCGTTCTGACCTAAGGGCAACGCCAAGGCCTCTGCAAGTGGGACGAGCAAGTAAAGTGGATCCCACGTTTTCTGTTTTTATATGCTATCGTGATTCGAGAAAGAATCGGTGCGCTCCGTCAAAAAAGAGATGAATGTGAATCTGACTCTGTTGAAGAAAGAACTTTGAGTAAGCAGATTGATTCTTTGCAGTTAACTGCATTAAATTATTTTGAGGAGGCATATCGCTATCTTGATGAGGATAATATTTCAGAATGGGGTGAGGATGTTCATTACTATAGAACTGCACAAAAATGGAATTCTTTGTCAAACCATAAGTTCGACAAAGTTAGGTATGCTGCGGTTAGGTATGCAATAGAGGCTCCTTAGTTTTGTAAAAGATCCAGAACTTAGAGACGCGCTCCATTCTATGATTAATATTAGAATGCAACCGGCAGATGATACATTATTTTGGGAAGGAGGGGGATATTATCTTTATCCATCTGAAGCAGTGTTAAACAAAACATTTCAAAATGAAATTGCATCATATATTTATGATGATGATAATGAACTTGCAAAAATTTGCGAAGAGGAGCGTCAGGATGCTCTGGAAAACATGCTTTTTCATAACAGACCCTACCATGACAGGGAATTTATTTTTGTTGTGAGGGATATTGAGCACATTGATGGGGCTTTTGATCCTACCGGAGTAGTAAAGTATGTGTTCCCACTTGATCAGGTTCCGCAGGATGTGAAATTTCCTCTTGGTCATCCGCAAGCTAATACCATGTATTATGCTCATCCGTTGCGTAATTATTATATGCCTGTGGAAACGTCGGAAAAAGACATGTTTTATGAGCGAGTGCATGAGATGTGTCGTTTGTTCCAGTGCCTGGGAGCAACAGAGATTACAACACAAGTAATCAAGGGACAGGATCTTAAAGGATTCGAACATAAGAATGTTAATGCAAAAGGAAATGCCAATTTCAATCAGTTTGGGGTAGGGGGTGGTGGAAATATGAATTCATCATCTCGAACCAGAATTACAAATAACGAATCGTTGCAATTGCATCAACAGTTCAATCCATTGGAGCGTCCTTATTGTCCGGAAGATTTGGTATGGTGCCAAAATGATCCAGACCTCCAAACATTGATTAGGCAGCGATTAGAGGGAGATATGCTATACTTCTCCAAACGAATATCTTCAAAGGAGGTAAGTTCGTTGTCATCTTCTAAAATATTGCAGGCTAATGCGTCAATTAATGCCATATTTAACAATATGACTGCCGAATATGATACCAAATCGTTTTCCAATTTCGAGGAGATGAATGAAACGGTATGGGAAATAACGGTTAAGTTCAAGTCTATCAGAAATTTTGATAATACGTTTAACAATTCTTCGAATTATTTTTATTCGAGTCAACTCTTACCCAAAGAAGCCAGCTATTTGGAAGAAGTTACATTTATCTTGGAAGATGGACCGATCGGTAAACCGGAACGTAGATTGTTGGAGAGAAAACGAATTAAATTGGGATTGTCGGAGTCAAGGGCAAAAGAGATAGAGGGAATGGTAGCTCCGAATCTATCTGAAGAGGAGAAGGAATACATTGAACTTTACAATGAATTTCTAAATACCGGCACCATAACAGATCGGGCAAGAAAAATTCTGGATCGGGAAGCAAAGTCTTTGGGTATCTCACAACAAAGACAAATGAACTTGAAAAATAGTATGAGATAACTTATCGTAAAAGATAAATCCAAAAGACTAAAACAACCAAAAGTTATAACTGATGCCAGATGATATCTAAGGAATATGTTTTGCCATCTTTGGCTTCTTTTATGGAACGTGCTATGCCCGACAGAATTTGATCTTCTGTTTCTGATATGGTGGTGGATAAATTTTGTGGTAACATAAAGATTAATTATGGTGAAAATCTATGCCGTTGGTTCTATTTTTCTTTGAGTTGCTTATATAAAATATATTATTCTTCAACGTTTCTGTGCTTTAAATAAAAGATTTCTTTTTGACGTTCTATTTCAGCTCGCAATTGTTCAGTTGTCGGCATATATAACATATATTTTGACGCAAATAAACGGTCATTATCATGCAATACCGAAAAACGTGCAATGTCCTCATCTGTTTCTGAGCATAATACGATACCAATCGTCGGATTATCACCTTCGGTGCGCTTTAGCTCATCATACATACGTACATACATATCCATCTGCCCCACATCTTGATGCGTAATTATTGATGTTTTAAGGTCTATCAATATAAATGATTTAAGGAAATAATTGTAAAAGACAAGGTCTATATAATAATCTTTCTTCTCTGTATGAATATGCTGCTGACGGGCAACAAAAGCAAAACCTTTACCCATTTCCAACAAGAACTTTTCAAGGTTGTTGATTATTGACTGCTCCAATTCAGATTCTTGGAAAGAATTGTCGGCTGTGAATCCAAGAAACTCGCCGATAACAGGATTCTTTATAAACTCTGTGGGGTCAGTGCTTTGTAGCGGGTGCGATAATGTGACCACGAAAGCAATATTGAAGATTTTCCACACACTGTGTGGAAAATCTCTGGAAACATTTCGTAAAACTTCGCGTATGCATAAAGGCTTGTCTTATTAAAGCCTTTACCATAAGCATCGGTAAGCCGCTTAGCAAGACCGGTTATGATGTCCATTCCATAATTGGAAGCTCTGTCTTTTAATTTTAATTCTTGTTCCGCAATAAGTTTCCCGAGCATCCAATTGCGACGAACAAGGGCTTCGTTAATCTGTCGATATGCTGTATCACGAGCCTCTGTAATTATGTCAGAAGCTTGTGTGTACATTTTATCAAAGTCAAAAACAAAAGAATCGTTAGTCTTTATAGAGACTTCTGTTCTACCATTAAATATTGATTTCATAACCAAGTTTTTTGAATACATTAAGGACTGTTTTACCGATCTATACTTCTTGACGCAGTATGTCGGAAAGGTTTATGCTTGCTTGGATTTATTGTGACAAGCAAAGCATCATACGCTTTCCATAGCATCCTTCCATCAGAAGATTATCCTTTTATATTAGTCGCTTCTTTTGCCATATTCAATCAGTATTACCGCAATTGATGAGCAGATGGGAATCTACATTAAAAAGTTTGTAATCCTTTATTTTGAGATTCCATATCCCTTTATTTGCGTGATGATTGCAAATGTTTGACATATAGTGCAAAATTACCCATTATTATTTAATACGCAAAAAATTGAATGATGTTTTTTGGGACGTAGGTTGAGTGGATGTTGTGAGTGGTCGGGTCGGTTGGGGTAGAACAAATGCAAGAATGGGGGCGTTATATATACGTGCGGCGATATAGCCGTAGATTCCCAATAAAATTATATGACTGATGAGCGATTCGACTACAAAAGTTCCCACCACTGTGGCACCCGAAAGCAAGGCACGCAGATATACAGCCGACATATCGCATGGTATAGTATTGATTCTATCATTGTTGCTGATAGTCTACATCTCATACGATACGTTTGAGGATATCCCATTCTTGAGTAATCATACCTATATGACCTTCCAGTTTTGGGTCTGTGTGGTGTTTCTTGCAGATTTCTTCATAGAGCTTATAATGTCGTATGATAAGAAGAAATATCTCAAGTCACGATGGTTCTTCTTCCTCATATCAATTCCATATCTGAATATAGTAAATCTCACAAACATACATCTTAGTCCGGAGTTGCTCTTTTATGTTAGATTTGTTCCGTTGATGCGTGGCGCGTATTCGCTTGCAATGGTCACAGGGTATATATCCCAGAACCGAGCGACATCTCTGATGACGCAATACGTGGCAATACTTCTCTCAATGGTATATATCATGTCGCTTATATTCTTCTATGAAGAGTATGGGGTCAACGCCAATGTGAAGACATTCTGGGATGCCCTTTATTGGTCGGCAATGAACACCACTACAGTCGGTTGCTATTTCAGTGCAGTTACGCCTATCGGTAAGATAATATCCGTGATTCTTCCTACAGGTGGTATGCTGATGTTGCCGTTGTTCACGGTCTTCGTCACTAATAAAGTGAAGGCATTAGACGACAGTCGTCTTTTCAACGATTTCTTTTTCATCAAAGGCAAGAAAGACGCACATGAGAAAGTTGTAGAAGAGAAAGCCGTAGAAAATAAGTCTATAGGAAAAAACGAGGATTAGCGCAAAATCAAGTTGAAAATCCGGCTTCTGTTTAATTATGAAATGAGAGTCGGTTTGTATATCCCTACCCAAGAGGGTATGTCCATTCCTGTGCGTTCCATCAGAGGATGGTCGGTAAGTATGTCGTATACCTGTCCATCCGCTGCTATGTGTCCGCTATCCATAAAAATGGCACGGTTGCAGAACTCAAGTGCCAGTTCAAGGTCGTGAGTCGCTATCACTACAGTATGGGTCAGAGTATTGAGTATTTCAATGAGTTTTCTTCTTGTCGCCCTGTCAAGATTGGCTGTCGGTTCATCAAGGATAAGAATAGATGGTTCCATAGATAATACAGTGGCTATTGCCACAGCACGACGTTGCCCCCCTGACAGTTCTTGCGAACTATGCTTACGCAATTCCATGCATCCGACAGCCTCAAGCGCGGAAGACACTCTACGTTCCACCTCCTCTTCAGGAAGCATCATATTTCGCGGACCAAATGCGACATCATCCTCAACGGTCGGCATGAATAGCTGGTCATCGGCATTCTGAAACACCATCCCAACTGTCTGGCGTACCAAAGGGGCTGTTTTCTTAGTTACAGGTATACCTCCCACATTGACGCTTCCCGAATCCGGTATACACAAGCCATTGGTATGGAGCAATAATGTGGATTTGCCCGAACCGTTAAGTCCGAGGAGTGCCACGCGCTCGCCGTGGACTATGCGGAAGGAGACCCCTTTAAGGGCATCTGCATTACTGCCGGGGTAGCGATAATGCACATCGGTGAATTGCAAATAATGATGGCTCATATCTTTATGTAAGATGAGTTGATAGCCACTTGTCAATAATGGCTGAGATATCGATGAAACGTATGAATAATATTATTGTCGGCCATGCCGCGAGATAGATCCAGTCATTTCTCGTAAGCTTGGGTCGTTTCGCTTTATGAATACGTTTGCTGTCATATACTCTTGCAAGCATTGCGCGATTTATGCGTGACGCGCGGTCAAGCGACCTCATAAGAAGTTGCCCGGCAAACGTAGCCCACATCTTCAGTGGGTAGCTTTTGCGTCCGAATCCCCGTGATTGCCGGGCGCGATGCATGATCAATGCTTCCTCCATGAGCACAGCCATAAAACGGTAGAGCATCTGAAGCTGTGTCACGAGCACAGAGGGAACACCCACTCCATGAAGAACGCGGCAGATATTGTTGAATCCGCATGAATCCACAAGTATCAGAAGAGCTTGCACCGACAGTAGACCTCGGAGAACTACGGATATAAAGCTTATCCATCCTTTGCTTATCACGATATTGCCTATTTCCCAAGCGGGTTGGCGATCAATGATTGGATTGAAGATTCCGATAAGGATTATAAAAGGCAACAACCATAGGGATTGGCAGAACACGTGGGCGTATCCGATTCTGAGAGCTTCCGCCATTATCACAGGAAATGCAAAGAACCATATAAGACGGGCGGGATCAACCGTAGGGACGCTTACCACCGCCACGATAAATCCTAGCGTGACGAAGAGCTGAATGCCCGTGTCGATTGCTGAATGCCTTGAGCCGTAGCCGTGTAATGTCTGAAGAGCTTTTTCAAGACCGTTCACTGTCGTGGCTTTTGCTGTGGTTTACGCCTGAATATCATCATCGACACCGCCCATAATATCATCATCACGATAATGCCTCCGACGATGCCCGACAGATGAGATTCATAGTCCGGCATAAAGGCGGTGGAAGGGGTGGCCGACGGTGCCAGTTCGGTCGAGCCGGTGAGTTTCATGATCGCCCATTCAAGACCATCAGGATTTTCGGAAGCAATCCATGCAAAAGCGACAGCAAGAATCAGTGCTGCCACCGCGAAGATGACTACCATGCTGCGTCGGCTCTTTCGCGTGGCGGCTGAGTTTTCCGGCACATTCCACATCATCATAGCCGGCGCGCGCTGGGATACAAACACAAGTACCAATCCTGTTGCTATCCCTTCGCATATACCTATGGCGAGATGTATCGGCAGCATGAAAAGAATGAACCGGTTCATCGGAAGAGCGGAGATTCCTGACAATACGGTCTCCACACTCACCATGAATGCTCCCAATTCAAGACCGACTACACTTGCAACTACAGATGCAAGCATTATCCTGCTCTTGTTCAGATTCTGTCCCAACAGCGGCTTAAACACGAGAGGATAGGCCACAAGGCAACTCATGGCTGCCATATTGATGATATTGCAGCCTAATGCCAGGAGTCCGCCGTCGGCAAATACGAGGCATTGCACGATAAGCACCGAGCATAGCGTGATGAAACCACGCCAGGGTCCAAGGAGAGCTGCCAGCAGTAGCCCTCCGATTATGTGTCCGCTTGAGCCTGTGCCCGGTATGGTGAAGTTGATCATCTGAGCTGCGAAAACAAATGCTCCCAGCACTCCCATCAAAGGGGCGTCCCCATCCCGATCCTCATGCTTTATGCGTGAAGCCGACACTCCAATCAGGAGTGCCGATACGATTCCGGCTGACAAGGCGACGGGGGGAGAGAGCAATGCGTCTGACATGTGCATCGTGGTATTCTTTTTTAATTATTATTAATCAGATTAAGGGCTTTCCCATATATCAAGGAGATAGCCGCCCCTGCTATCATCACAAAGAAGGAGACAATAAGCACGAGCTTTGCGCCTCCTGCCTCAAGCAAGATAGGCATGATAATCACCCCGGTCACTGCACCGACCTTGCCGATCATGGCGGCGATGCCTGTGCCTGTACCACGGTCTTCCACGGGATATATCCTGGAGGGTATAATGTAGGTGATGAGGTGGGGTCCCGCATTAAGTGTGATTTCAAAAATTATGAATCCTATGATCATGACCAGGTCCGGCATGTGGAAGACGTAGCCTGCATACAGGATACCGAGTCCAACAGCACTTCCGATGAACCCTAATGAAAGGAGTCTGACATGATTCAGGCGATTCATTAATAGAAGACCGATGATGAATCCGGGAAGGATGAAGAAATTCACGAGTGTTGTGACTTTCACCGAATCGATTATTTTGGGCATCCCTTCGACTGATGAACTCTCTATGCCCAATGCCATTACGAGCACCGGAAGAAACACTCCGAACCCATATACACCGAGACCTTCGCACGCCCATGGTATACCACTGAAGATTACGCGTTTGAAATTCTCTCCATGAAACATCTGAGCTATGCCCACATTAGATTTAGCCTGAGGCAGTAGAGGCTGAGGGGCTATCGCGACACCGGGTCCATAGAATTTTTCCAAGGCGGCTTGAGCCATAGCAGTCTTCCCTTTCGATAGCAGCCAACGCGGACTTTCCGCCCAGTTTATCCTCAGCAGCAATGTCAGCAGTCCGGAGGCAGCAATTATCAGCATCAGCCTGTTCCAAATTTTCGGGTTGGGATCTTTACTGAGTATAAGCCAGCATAAGAGAGCCACGACAATAAATCCGAGAGAGCATGATGCCTTTGCAACGCCTACCATTATCTGCCGCCATTTTTCCGGCAAGAGTTCCGAGATATATGCTGAATCAAGTGAATATCCTCCGCCTACTCCGATGCCGGCAATCAGCAATCCGGCTATGAGGCATGGGGTGTCGGTGAGGAAATAGCTTATCAAAGCGCCAACCATAATCAGAATGGGGCATATCCTGAACCATTTCAGATAGCCCTGCCGGTCGCTCAGTTTACCGATGATCATGGAGCCTACAGCTATGCCTATCAGTCCGGTGGCTCCTATAAATCCCTGAAGAGCGGATGGCATTTGAGGCTGAGTCACCAATTGTATCATAGGCAACATTATCCCTATGACGGTCGACAGTCCTGCGCCAATAATCTGCTCCATGGAGCTTACGGCGACAATGTAGCATCCACGTCGCGTGAGCGGCATGGATGCGATTGAGATACTTTTTGTTTTATTGCCAGCCATTATGGTATGCTATTTCTTTTGGTTGTCTGTAATGCCTTTATCCTTTTCTGTGATGTTGTCAATCGCATCGGTGAGATCAGTGTCCACTCGCTGCTGGACCTCCTTTATTCTTGAACGCCAACGGCTGAAGTCTTGTTCACCCTTCCCGAATTTATATAGGGGGAGAAGGAAAATCCAGGTGGCCACGCAGAAAGGACCGGTCAATGTTGGTAATCCCCAAGGCTCCATCATCACGTCCATACCCGCCTGGATGAAGAATGTGGCAATGATTCCGGCTATTGCCCATAGAGCCGTCTTCCAATTCACCTCATAGAATGTCATTCCTATTGCAATGCCGGTAAGCACGGGGCTGAATCCGAAGAGTCCGTTGGCAATGTCGGAAGGGTTAGCCTTGAAGAGTATGGCAAGTGCGAGGGAGAGTGCCGATCCTACGGCAGCCCAGAGTGCCGCCCAACAATTGCAGATAGCGAGCCCGACGAGGAATAGGATGCCCGTCACCCATGAATTTATCAGGAAGACTTGAGAGATGCCTTTAAGCCAATATTCTACCAGAGAGAGGAACGATGTGTCGAGCGAAAAACTGAAGCTTTCCGGCAATTCTGCGTGCGACAGCCCGATAGGCTGTATGCCGTCGAATATCCTTGAGGCGAAGAGAAACATCCAAGTCAGGAAAACGAAGGGGAACGTAAGGGAATTGATCTTCCACGGAGCCATTATATTGTTAAACCCTTTCCGAAGCCAAGTGGATAGCATTGAGAAGAAGATAAGGGATGCCCACATAAGCCATGTATTTGCACAGAATGTGGGGAAAGCGCATCCCACGAGGATGCCGTTGAAACCCCATAGACCCTCATCTCCATCGGAATTTTTCTCTTTCAGGAGGTAGCCTGCCAATGTGGATGCGCAAAGACCGGTGACTGCGCCCCATGCCACCTGCGGAGTGGCTGCAGAATACGCGCCCCAGAAGATTCCGGCGAGGAATAATAAGCCTGTCCATGATGAACATTGAAACATCACCTGTCCTGCTCCCCTAAGTATTGTCCTTACACACAACATCATTTGTGAAGGCTCTTTATTGGATGCTGCTGTTGCCATAACGAATGATTTTGATGGTTTAACACTTTATGATAACTCACGTATTGACTCTTTCCGCTATCTCCAAGGAAATTCCGGGGGCACCCGTTTCCCTTTGACCGCCATGCGCACCCGCGAGCAGAATTCCCTCACCAGTGCCTTTACCGGTCCCGGCTCCATGCCGAGCACCTTGAAGAGTAGCCCTGCGCCACCCGGAAGGTGGGTGATGCCTGCCGCCAGCCTGCGTTCGCGATCAATAAACGGCTCAGTGGCTTCATATATCTGCTTGGCAGACTCTTCGGGCGTCATCACTATCACGTTGGCAAAGACGTCGTAGCCATGCATTATGCCGATATCGCGTATCGGGCTGCGGTGAGGGTCGATGATAAACTTCTCGCGGAAGAGATCGGAGCCGTCAGGACGTTTGCCGCGTGTACACACGGAGAGTATGTCATATTCAAACAATTCACCGTCGCCATAATATTTCCTTCCTCCCATGTATATTTCGGAATAGAAGACGGTGGCGGAGGGGTGTACTGTCATGGTCGTGTTGCAGATAAACCGCGTATGGCGGCATGGAATTATCGGCTCTGGGAGATATTCGAGATAAGCGTTCTCCTCCAGCACGATATTCTGCATCATGCCGGAGTAGTTACGCTTCATTTCCGCGAGTTTCGTAGCCGCACCAGTGCTGATGAAAGCCATTGCTCCGGCACCAACCCGGAAATTCTGGGCATAGCGGTCGCCGTCGACGTTCGGACCACCCGATGAAAGGATATAGACGCACGGCATCTCCGGCAACTCCTCGTCGAAATAAAGCTCCTGCTGCACGATGAGAGGGGCACGGCGGTCGAGTTCGCGGAGAATCGACTTACCGCTCTTGTCGAGCACGAAGCCCAGGTTGAGATAGCCGTGCTTGCCGGGGCAGCCCACATACATAGCGTCGGGCTGCTGGAGATAGGGGGCCATTTCCGGCATTGAGTCGAAGTTTACCTCGGGAGAGTCAGAATATTGTCGGTTGACAGCTTTCATAGCAAAGGGGTTGGTTATGGGTAAGACCTGTAGTTAATGGCGTCACTCCGCCTTGTCAAACAGAGCCATCTTGAAAATAAGGTCGACAAGCTCGTCGATGCCTTCGCCGGTCATTGAATTTGTAAATACAAAAGGTTTGCCGGGACGCATAAGCCTGGAATCATGATCCATCACTTCAAGCGAGGCGTTGACGTAGGGGGCAAGGTCGATCTTGTTGATGACGAGAATATCGCTCTGCGAGATTCCGGGACCATCCTTACGCGGGATCTTGTCGCCGGCGGCGACGTCAATCACGTAGATGAAGAAATCCACCAGCGCGGGGCTGAACGTGAGGGTGAGGTTGTCGCCTCCCGATTCTATAAGCACCACGTCGGCATCCGGAAACTTAGCCTCCATCTCCTCCACGGCTGCGATATTCATAGAGGGGTCCTCGCGCACGGCGGTGTGGGGGCAGGCGCCTGTCTCGACGCCGATTATACGGTCTTCCATGAGGATGCCTTTCAGTGTCTTACGCACGTGTTTGGCATCTTCGGTGGTGACAATGTCGTTGGTGATGATAAGCACGCTCATCCCTTTCTCCATGAGTCGGGGAGTGATGGCCTCGATAAGTGCGGTCTTGCCGGAGCCTACCGGACCTCCGACGCCTATTCTGCAGGTTGACATAATTTATGATGGATTTTTATTCGTTTATTTACTTGGATTAATTCATGAACATACGCATCATGCCGCGTTCGTGGAGCGATGCGAAGATATCCATTTCAGGCACGAACGAGTTCATGTCGTCAAAGGTCATCTCAGATGCCCGCTTGAAATGGGTCATGGTCTCTTCCGAGAGTTTGAAGAGTATCTTCTGAGTGTCGTAATGCGATACTCTGACGCAACGTAGAGCCGCGGAGAGCACCATGTTGATTACTCCATACTGATGGCTTGCGTAGAGCGATTTCTCATCAAGCCCCGCCAGGGCGAAGGCGATCCCTTGTGCCACGGGATACGATCCCGGAGTTTTCCCGGCGTCGATATCTTCGAGCCAGCGCCGGAACAAATCGTCGTCGGGGAAGAGTTTCGTCCCAAGTTCCGCAAGTTTCTTACCCATGCGTTTCAGCATCAGCCTTGCCTCATCGTTCATCTTGAATAGCATTATCTCATGGTCGATCTTCACGATCGAGTCATAATCCTTTGTGGAAGCTGCGCGATGAGCCATGAGTGAAGCCACGCCGTCGCTGTATGCCGCCTGTAGGGATACAGACCGGGCATACTGCTCGAGAGTGTCGGCATCATGCACAATGCCCATGTGGGCAGCGGTCTCGAGCCCGTTGGAGAATGAGAATGTGCCTACGGGGAATGCCGAGTCGGTGAATTGCAGGAGGTGCATCAGGGAGTTCATCTTCTGATTGAATTTTGGTTGCGTAATATAGTGCTTAGTATGCGATGTGGGCGTGGGCATGTTCGCCGTCGCCATGAATATGGTGGTTGCCGTGGGATGCCCCTCCGAAGAGGCGGCGAATCTCGTGAGGTGCCATATATGGGATCACCTCTGTGCCCTCATGGAAAGTGTATTCGATATCGTCGATGTTGTGGGTCTCCATAACGCTCAGCATCACCTTCCTGTCGACCGTCAGCGGCACGTATACCTTAGTGCCTTTCACCACGGCGGGCCAATGCTGGTTGCCGATAGCATGACCGAGTTCTACCGAGATGCGTATGATCTCTTCGGGAGTCTTACCCTCGAGCTTCGAGAGGTCGATCTCAAGCACGGGATTCAGACTCAGACGCAACACAATCACCTTTTTCTCGTCAGGATTATAGTAGACCACGTCGCCGTCTACAATCTGCGACTGGCGCTTGAGTGCCACGGGATATTCGTTGCCATGGTCGCTCTTGGCGAGGAAACGGCTCTTCTGCGCAGTCCATTGGTCAAGAATGATTGATTCCACATGGAATCCATCTATTTTCTTCTCCCATTCGGGAGAGTGGATATTGCCTAATATCTCAGTGAAGATTTGCATAATTCAGGACTTGAGTATTGATTATGGGTGTGGAATATAAGGGGTATTTTCAAATGTGTCTTGAGAAACAGGCACACGGATGGTCTGTTTCCCAAGACACACTATTGGAATAATACTTATCAGCTGAACCAGTAAAGCTGTCCGAGCGACAGTTCCTTGGCCGGCGGCACGTAGGCGAGCTTACCGTCTACGTATACGTCAAAGGTTTCGGGATTGACCTCGATCTGTGGAGTGGCAGTGTTGAGAAGCATGTCGGCTTTTCCGAGCTGACGCACGCCGTGCACCGGGTAAAGGATATTGTCTGTGCGGATTATATCCTTCAGACCGTTCTCTATGGCAGCCTTCGACGTGAAGCGGACGCAAGTGCGGGGCATAGCCTTGCCGAAGGCCCCGAACATCGGACGCATCATCACCGGCTGCGGCGTCGGGAGTGAGGCGTTGGGATCGCCCATCTGTGCCCAGTTGATTAGTCCGCCTTTGATCACCATCTTTGGCTTGGTGGCGAAGAATGCCGACTCCCAAAGCACGAGATCCGCCATCTTGCCCACTTCAATTGAGCCTAAGATATCGTTTATGCCATAGCAGATAGCCGGGTTGAGGGTGATCTTCGCAAGATAACGGAGCACTCGGAAGTTGTCGTTCTTGTCGGAATCCTCGGGAAGTTTACCACGGGCATCCTTCATGTAGGAGGCCATCTGGAATGTACGCATGAACGATTCGCCGACGCGACCCATAGCCTGGGAGTCGGATGAAACCATCGAGAGCACGCCGAGATCGTGGAGAATATTCTCCGCGCTCTGGGTCTCGGGACGCACACGGCTTTCGGCAAATGCCACATCGGAGGGGATATTCGGGTTGAGGTTGTGGCAGACCATGATCATGTCGAAAAGCTCAGCCTCTGAATTGATTCCGAATGGGAGTGTGGGGTTGGTGGAGGAGGGTAGCACGTTTGCCATTGACGCCACCTTCAGGAGGTCGGGGGCATGACCGCCGCCTGCACCCTCGGTGTGGTATGTGTGGATTGTCCTTCCGTCCATAGCGGCAATTGAATCCTCCACGTAGCCCCCCTCGTTGAGGGTGTCGGTGTGGATTGCCACCTGCACGTCATATTGATCAGCCACGGTCAGGGCTGCGCGTATTGCAGCCGGGGTGGATCCCCAGTCCTCATGCACCTTGAAACCCATGGCGCCCGCCACGATCTGCTCGGAGAGAGTCTCCGCCACTGAAGAGTTGCCCTTGCCGAGGAAACCCATGTTGATGGGGAGTCCTTCGGTAGCTTCAAACATCTTGCGGACATTCCAGATTCCGGAAGTGATTGTTGTGCCATTAGTGCCGTCGGTAGGACCGATGCCGCCTCCGATAAGGGTTGTGATACCGTTGCTGAGGCAGTTATAGGCTTGCTGCGGAGCGATGAAGTGTACGTGTCCGTCAATACCGGCGGCAGTAAGGATAAGATGCTCGCCGGAAATGGCATCAGTCGAAGGACCTGTGCATAGGTTAGGGCTGACACCCTTCATAATGTTGGGGTTGCCTGCCTTACCGATGCCGGCGATCTTGCCATCCTTTACGCCCACGTCGGCCTTTATCACGCCGAGCACCGGGTCAAGGATAGTGACGTTGGTGATCACGAGGTCAAGTGATCCGCTGTCAGAAGTGACGGTGTTGGCGGTGCCCATGCCGTCGCGTATTGTTTTGCCGCCGCCGTAAACTACCTCATCTCCGTAGACGCGGAGATCTTTTTCAATTTCAACGTAAAGGTTGGTGTTGCCAAGCCTGATCTTATCGCCTACGGTAGGACCGAAAAGATTGTTATATTCTTGTCTTGATATTTGAGCCATGGCGCTTATTTCTTAGTGTTGGATGGGGTTGGTGTGGTGAACTCGGCTTCAGCCTCCTCCTCGGAGATATTCTTGAAGCCATATTCCTGCATCTTGCGGAAAGCCTTCATCTTACAAGGATAGTATGAAGGAGAGTCTTCGTATCCGGCATATCCATTGGTGAGGTCGTTGAAGCCGATGATGCGGTGCTTCCCGGCAAATTCTACGAGCTCCACCTCTTTCTCCTCACCCGGCTCGAAGCGTATAGCCGTGGTAGCCGGTATGTTGAGATGCATTCCGAATGCTGCCTCACGGTCAAACTCCATGAATCGGTTCACCTCGAAGAAATGGAAGTGGCTGCCGATCTGGATGGGTCGGTCGCCGGTGTTGCGCACTTTCAGGGAGACGGTTCGGCGGTCGGTGTTATACTCGATGTTGCCTTCGGCAAGGATGACTCCGCCTACGGGTACAGGTGTCGACGGTTCAAATCCCGGGGTCTTGGGATATGCTATATCAGGTTGACCCTGGAAAACTCCGTTAGGAGTCGTGTAAGTGTCATTAGCCATGATGATAAAATCTTTTTACGTTGTTATACCTGTTACTTGATAGGCTTGTGGATTGACACGAGCCTGGACCCATCGGTGAATACGGCTTCTACCTGCAGGAGCCCGATCATATCGGCGACACCTTCCATCACCTGATCCTTTGTCAGCACATTTGCGGCGTCGTGCATGACTTCCTCCACAGTCTTCCCCTCGCGGGCACCCTCAAGTGCGCAGGAGGTGATGTAGGCGACTGATTCAGGATAATTCAGCTTTAGTCCTTTTTGCAGACGGCGTTCGGCAATCATGCCGAGAGTCAGCAGCTTAAGTTTGTCTTCTTCTTTTGGGGTAAGATGCATAACCTTTTATTTAGTAGAGTGAAACAATACGGACATGAGGTGCCGTGCGTCCTCGGTCCACCTATGGATGTATGGCACGTTCAGAGTTATAACGTTAAGAGATGCTAAATAGTTTTTAACGTCATACAAAAATAAGTTTTTGCAATCTTATTTTCTGATTTTGTCCGTAGGGGTTGTTAAAAGGATAAAGGGATTGATGACGGTGGCGTCATCAATCCCTTATCTGAAGATGGAAATGTTATTTCCCGCAGTTGCAATCATTGCACTTGCATCCGAGTTGCTCACGCACTTTCTGTTTGAAAGCTTTGAACTGAGGTATGAACTCAGCAAAGAGAGGTGAGTCGGCGTTTTTCTTGAGAGCATGGTGGAGGAGGCGCATACCAATCACAAATTCCTTGGCGTGCTTGTCTTTTGCAAAGATGCCTGATGCCTTTGCATTTTCCACCATTGCGGCAAGGTCATGATGACCGCCGAAATTGAAGTTCATCACTTCGTTCATTTTCCCATCTTTGGCTTCAATCACATTGAAATAGTAAGATTTCTTTTCTTTATCCATAACTGTGTTTATTTATAAGACAAGAGTGAAATTTCTCTTGTAGTAATTATAAAACAATGGGTGCTGATAAAAGTTAGATTACGTAATGTTAATGATTTCTAATTTGAGAATACCAAAGATGCTGCAACATTCGCGTTCAGAAAGGGCAATAGTGATTCAAGTGATTCATGCGATTCAGGTGATTCAGTGATTCAGATGATTCAAGTGATTCAGATGAATCAATAATATAATAGAGGGACCCCATTGATGAGAATAACGATATAAAATTGATACCATCTATGATAAAGAAGGTTATAAAAATTGAAGAATTTTACAAAAAAATTACAATTACATTGAAAATATAAAAAAAACTTTGTAATTTTACCACGCAAACCTATAAGCAGAAGCCCGATAAAGTCGCTACAGGTATAAAACCAAGCGGCCGAAGGGTCTGTGGGAGGGTTTGCAGACATATTAAAATAGAGCGTCTTTGTGCGCTTTGTTCTTGACTCGTTGAAACTTGGCGGTTTTATGTATAGGCAAGACAAAGGCAACAAGGTCGCTCACGGATGGTAATAGCCTGCCATGTACCCTTATGGGTGCATGGTACACCTATATTCCAATACGTGGGCTTCTGCGTTGCTCGTTCTCCTATACCGGGCAACGCCAAGGCCTCAACGAGTGGGACGAGCAAGGAAAGTGGATCCCACGTTTTCTGTTTTATATGCCATGAACTAACCACTAACAATCATCCGAGTCGGGATTCAATCGGAAAGAATCTACAAAAACTCAAAAGTATGGTGAGACTTAGACATTTGTCGGTATTGTTAATGCTATGTGTATTGGGCGTGTTCAGTGCAAATTCAGGTTTGATAGCTAAAACGTTTGAATCAAATGGAATATCTTATGTGGAAGAGGATATTGCCAACCAGACAGTCAGTGTTACGAAGCATAGAAATGCAGGTTCCAAATATTCCGGACTTGTAAATATCCCTGCCAGTGTGGAATATGATGGTAAGACATATACCGTAGTCGGTATTGACAATGAAGCGTTTAGGGGGCAGGTAGAACTTACGTCGGTTGTATTTTCCAAGACGCTGGAGTTTATCGGATATAAGGCATTTCTTGGTGCATCAAATCTAAAGACAGTTGCGTTTAGCAGTTCAGGAGTCCTGACGGAAATCGGTGCTCAGGCTTTCAAGAGTTGTAGATATCTTTCCAATATCAACCTTCCAAATTCATTGAAGACGATAGGGGAGTACGCATTTGAGGATTGCGAGGCATTAAAGACTATCAAGTGGGGCAATTCTCTTGAAACGATTGGAAAAGCTGCATTCAAAGGATGCGGAAATCTTGAATCGGATTTGATTATCCCGAACTCAGTCAAATCAATTGGTGAATTATGTTTTATGAATTGTGTCAACATAAAGAGGGCTGCAATCGGTTCATCAGTAGAAATAATCGGAGCGGATGCGTTTCTGCAGTGTACGGCATTGGAAGATGTGTCGCTTCCTGAATCATTAAAGGAGATAGGCTATGAGGCATTTCGCGGCTGCTGGAATCTGCCCAGTATTGAAATACCTGATTCTGTGACTAAAATGGGATATGGCGCATTTAGATATTGCGTATCTCTTTCAGATGTCAAGTTGGGAGAGTCATTGAAGGAGATTGAAGGATGGACATTTGAGCAGACAGCCATAAGGAAAATAGATATTCCTAATTCCGTTACAACAATAGGAGCGTATTCATTCATAGAATGTGTTGATTTGCAAGAGGTGAATTTTGGTTTAGGATTGGAAGCTATATATGATAGTGCATTCCTTGGCTGTGTTTCAATTACAAATATAGATTTGCCTGAATCGCTTAAAACTATAGGTAGTCTTGTGTTTGCCAAATGTGAGAATCTTCAGTTTGTTACTATTCCGTCTTCAGTCTATGATATATCTGACAGGGCATTTGCTTTTTGTCCCAATATCATGGGTGTGTATAATTTAGCTCGGACTCCACAAAATATCTATAATCGGGAGGTTTTCTATCAATCTGGTATTGACGGGCATGTCGTGGTTCATGTATATGAGGATCTTTATGATTTATACACAACTACAATAGGATGGTACGACATAGGTACAGATTATTTATGCGGTATAGAGATTGTGGCTGATATTGAGAATGCCAGTGTCGAGAGTATTGTTTTTGCGGAGGATCCGATTTATTGCAAGATAGGGGAACAGAAGAAGCCAAATGTGGCTATTTATCCGCTTAATGCTTCCAACAAAGAGCTACAATGGATTTCAAGCGATGAGTCAGTGCTTTATGTTGACATGTATTCAGGCGATATAATTGGACTTGAGGAGGGCGAGGCTTTCCTTACAGCTACGGCAACAGACGGCAGCAATGTGTCGGCATCCGTTAAGGTGATTGTTACTGATGAGGCAGGTATAGGCGACGTCATGATAGACCGCCCGACTGAGACTGTAATCTATGATCTTTATGGACGTAGGCTTAACCGTCTGCAACGAGGCATTAATATCGTAAACGGAAAGAAAGTCTACGTGAAATAAATTTCATTCGTAATGAAAAGGTCAATATTGCTATTCATTATCTCAATATTTGCTTGTGCAGTCTATGCGCAAGCAAATATTGAGATAACTTCCAATTATCCTACCGGATATATTAAGTCGGACCAGCCATATTATCTCGGTTCATCGGATGGAGTTTTGTTCATATATAGTGGCTCTCAGCCATTAGTGCTTGTGAAATATCCGTCATGCGCCACTCGTGAAGAATATACTATACCTGAATCTGTGACTCGTATTTCTCGTAGTGCATTCCAAGGATGTAAAGGTCTCAAGACACTCATTATTCCAACCTCAGTGGTATATATAGGAGATAATGCCTTTGAGAATGCAGAGATCCAATCATTTATAGTGGCAGGTAATGATCACGCATCAAATTTCTTACCTTCGGCATATAGTTCGGAAGCGATGGGGTATTACGACCTATCCGGGCGTAAAACATCCACTCCCGTTTCAGGAATAAACATAAAAGTGTCAGAAGATGGGGTAAGTAAGGTGTTGGTGAAATAATAATTTATCCGCTGTATGGATTCATTAAGAGATAATGAAAAATAAATTGTGAAAGTTTGATATATATACCCGAAGGATTTCAGAGTGATGAATCCTTCGGGGATATGTTATAAGAAACTACCCAATAACCGGTCTTATCATACCCTTCTCGACGAATTAGCCCTAATTCCTTTAGCTGCTTAATCCGATTTGCTAAGGTCCTCCTTTTAATTCCCAATTTTTCTGCCAATTCCGTATAGGATGCATTGGGATTATTATCGATGCACTCTAAATTGCACTCTAAACCGGTATGTAAACACAGAATGGGCGAGAAATTTCATTTCTTTTGTTCTAACAATCTGAAAAACATTAGAATATGATTACTATAGATGGAACATTCAACTAAAGTGAGTAAGAACCATACTTTTCAGGGAAGGTCAAGATAATAGAATCTATTTTGATATAATACATATTTTGTTTATTTTTGTACAAATAAATATATGACTTTATGGATAAACCAGCTATTCTAAACAGAATTAGAGTTATCCTTGCCGAAAAGCAACTAAGTAATCATTGGCTTGCTGAAAGGCTTGGGGAAAACTGATATGACTGTATCAAGATGGAGCACTAACAAAGCGCAACCATCATTATCACAATTAGTGGAAATTGCAAAAAACGTTCTTCAAGTCGATGCAAAAGATTTGATTGAGACTACTTTACAGAAATAACAAAAAATAAATCTTTGCAAATGAGCGCAAACAGTAACAATCAAGGAAGAGCATACGAATTTATATGCTTGCATTCACTTCATTCTGCAATAAAAACTATCAGACCTGCAGAAATCGTACACAACAGCAGTTATGATGCTGCCGAAAATGCTTGGCAGACATTGGATGCCAACGAGCAGGCACTTTATACACTAAGTGCTAGGTCAACCATAGATACTATCTTTGCGATGGAGCCAAATATTGTGGAGCAAAGCGATGACATACTGAAGCTTTACATTCAGACAGACAAACATGGCGAAGAGGCCGATGTGCGTGACATCATCATTGAACGCAAGGATATTATGTGGGAGATTGGCTTGAGTATCAAACACAACCACATGGCAGTTAAGCATAGCCGTTTATCGAAAGATATTGACTTTGGGGATAAGTGGTATGGTGTCAGTTGTTCACAGCAATACTGGAATGATGTGAATGGTGTATTCTCCTTACTGGCAAAAGAAAAAGCAAAGGGATCATACTTTCGTGACATGGATTCAAAAGAGGATCAAGTATATGTTCCACTTTTGAATGCTTTCGTAAAAGAGGTAAAAGCAAGCATTGAAAAAGATACTTCAGTTCCTCGTAAACTTGTAGAATATCTGCTTAGTAAGTATGACTTCTACAAAGTAATCAGCATAGATAGTAAGCGTATCACTAGTATACAATCATTCAATATGTATGGAACGCTTAATCAGGCGAGTAAGGTCAAGCAGCCTGAAATTGTTGTTCCTGTGATCAATTTGCCAACAGAATTGCTGTTTATTGGTTTCAAGAAATCAAGCAAGACAACAGTACTCCTCAGTTTTGACAATGGCTGGCAATTCTCTTTCCGTATTCATAATGCAGAGGATAAGGTAAACACTTCTTTGAAGTTTGATATTCAGATTGTTGGTATGCCTGCTGATGTGAATATTAAGTATAATTGTAAATGGTAATCATTCAATATTAAGATGCGACTAATCAGTCTTTTTTCTGGAGCTGGCGGTCTTGACCGTGGCTTCCATAATGCAGGTTTCCGCACGGTAACCGCGAATGAGTTCGACAAAAAAATCTGCCCTACGTTTAGGGCAAACTTTCCTGATGTGGATTTGATCGAGGGAGACATTCGTGATATTCCTTCGGAGAGATTTGAGAATCGACCTGCTGGTATCATCGGTGGTCCACCATGCCAATCATGGAGCGAGGCTGGTTCTTTGAAGGGTATTGAGGATGCTCGCGGACAATTGTTCTATGAATACATTCGCATCCTTCGAGATAAGCAACCATTGTTCTTCGTAGCAGAAAATGTGTCTGGTATGCTTGCACGGCGTCACGCAGAAGCAGTTCAAGGCTTTATGCTTCTCTTTGATGAAGCTGGCTATGACGTAAATTTGAAGATGCTCAACGCAAACAACTTTGATGTGCCGGAAGACCGTGACCGTGTGTTTTACATTGGTTTCCGCAAGGACTTGAATATCCATGATTACGAATATCCGACACCACAGGCGCACAAGCCTACTCTTCGTGAAGCAATATGGGATTTGCAGGAAACTGCGATACCAGCTCGTGAGAAGAATCATACAAATGGCGATGCTTGTCAAGTGGCGAATAATGAATATTTCATTGGTGCATATTCTCCAATCTTTATGTCTCGTAACAGAGTGCGCGGATGGGACGAGCCTGGCTTTACCGTACAGGCAAGTGGTCGTCAATGTCAGCTCCACCCACAAGCACCAAAGATGGAGAAAATAGAGAAGAACCTTCAGCGCTTTGTGCCTGGTCAGGAGCATCTTTATCGCCGTATGACTGTACGTGAGGTGGCTCGTGTGCAAAGTTTTCCTGATGATTACATCTTCCTTTACGATGACATCAACATGGGTTATAAGATGATTGGTAATGCCGTACCTGTAAATCTTGCATACCATGTGGCAATGAGTATAATAGAAACATTTGACCGTCACGGCATTGACATAAGAAATTACTAATATGGAAAAGTTTACATCTAAGTAGCAACTCACAAGAAATTCTTGTAAGTACAAAATGAGAATAGTATCACTTTTTGCAGGATGTGGTGGTTTGGATTGGGGCTTTGAGCACGCTGGATTTGATGTGGTGTGGGCAAATGAGAATGACCCTACCATTCACGAAACGTATCGGCTCAATCATCCAAAGACAACACTTAATATTCAGGATATTCGTACCCTAACAGGTGCGGATGTGCCTGATTGTGATGGTATCATTGGCGGTCCACCTTGCCAGGCATGGAGTGAAGGTGGCAAACAACGAGGAATAGAAGATCCACGCGGTCAACTTTTTCTTGACTACATTCGCATAGTCAAGAAAAAGAAACCTAAATTCTTCTTGATTGAGAATGTCCAAGGTATCTTGCAAGATAAGCACAAGGATTCACTTGCAATGTTTATGAGTAGTCTTGAAGAGGCTGGCTACAACATTACTTATGAGTTGCTGAATGCGGCAGACTACAAGATTCCGCAAGACAGATTCCGCGTATTCTTCATTGGTATCCGCAAAGATTTGAATAATGAGTACATCTTCCCAGATGCAACCACCGTTATACCTATTACGTTGAAACAAGCTATTGGTGACATAGTCGAGCAGCCTTGTTTCTTTGGCGATGAAAAGATGCAACAAGGCAACCAGTTGCGCAAGAATCACGATGTTTATATTGGTGCGTTTGATGCAAAGTACATGGCTCGCAACCGTGTGCGCGGTTGGGATGATGTTTCGTTTACGATGCAAGCACAGGCACGGAATGCCCCTTTACATCCGCAAGCACCAAAGATGACCTTTGTAAACTCAAACCTGCGTCAATTCGCAAAAGGCTATGAGCATCTATACCGCCGACTGAGCGTAAGAGAGTGCGCACGTATTCAGACGTTTCCGGACAATTTCCATTTCATCTACGACCATGTAACAGACGGCTATAAGATGGTTGGTAATGCTGTGCCTCCTCGTCTGTCATGGTTCTTGGCTGTCCAGATGAAACTCGCCTTTGCAGAAGAGTTTAACATGAGCGATAAAGAGCGCAAAGATATGCAGAAAGCCAATACCGCATCTGTCCCAAAGCGCGTTGTGGCAACTAAGATTAAAGAGGAATATCCGCAGAACATCGTCATGAACAAAGTGCAAATTGCAGATGTCAGCGACCTTGATCTCACAAAGAACGTACTCATCAGCCTTGTGAAGCTCGACAACATTGAGCACTACATTCGTCAAGAAGCACGCATCTACTATACTGGCAAGCACTTCCCATCAACCGTTGCACTCAACAATTTGTACTACTTCATGCCCCACATTAAGGGCAAAGGTGTAAAGGACTTGTATCTGATAAAGATAGCGCGTGTTGGTTCAAAGCATGAGGTGCATCCTGAGTGTGATGAGAATGATTTCCGCTTGGTCTTTGAGATTGAGTACATCAAGGAATTGTTCAGCGAATACCGACCAATACATTTGAACATCTGGCACACATTTACTGATACAACACTTGACAAACTGGTAAAGATGAATGAGATGGATGACGAAATATAAATTCTCTATTCTCGGAAATAATATGATAGATGATAAGAGTAAGTTTGAACTGTCCTCAAAAAGTTAGACAAAAAACTTTTTGAGGGCAGTTTATTTATGAAAAGGACATTAGAAGAAAAACTTATAGTTCACGCACAAAGTAAATGTGCATTTTTTAATGATTGAAAATTGAGCGTCAGTAAGGAACTGACACCGGATTTATGATTACAGAAATCATCCTCAAAAAATGCCGTAGAGCTTCATGGAAATTGTCCGGAGAGTCGAAGTGCTTTCCAGAGAGTACAATCGTGTGGGGGAAGAATTGGGATCTGATGTTTCCGATTGAAGCTTTGAAGGATGGTGATTTTTAGTGTGGATCTTGCGGAATTTTGGTGTTGGCTGAATGTTTAAAAAAAGGTTGCAATCACAAGAATTGCAACCTTTTTTATGATGCTGAATTAATGGAATGTCACTGTCCATTCGCCGCTTTGGGATGTGGCGGGGAGAAGAGTATTCATGTATTCCTTATCTTTGAACTCACCGGAATAGCCGGTTCTGTCGGTGCGTCCCCACCATGGCTCGATGCATACGAATGGTGCGTGAATCTCTTTGTGGGGTGCCCATATTCCGAGTGCTGGGCATCCGCTGGTGAAGGTGAGTACCGGTGTATTGTTGCGGTCGCACATCACTACTTCCTTGGGGCATACCTGCTCGAATATTATGGCATCATTCCGGAAAGTGTCGTGAGTGATTATCAATCTGTCTCCTTGGAAAGGGATGTTGCCCGGAGCTACACAACCTTCTGATTCAATCTGAGTGAGGTTGTATCTGTCTGTTCCGATAAGGTCGATATATCCGGCTACTTCTTCGTTATCGTCAATATTTGGAAGCATATAGGCTGGATGTCCCCCAATCTGGAAATGCATCTCTTCTGCTCCAATGTTGCTTACGGTCCATTTGGTTGTCAGACTTTCCTTGTCAAGGGAGTGCTTTATTCTTAATTCGAAGTCAAAGGGATATTTCTCTTTTGTGTCAGGGTTGCTCCGGAGAATGAATTCTGCTGAATTGTCGTTGACTTCCACGGCTTCGAATTCCATATCACGGGCAAACCCATGTTGCGACATCCTGTATTCTTTCCCTTCATGGCGCATGGTGCCATGCCAGAGGGCACCGACGATCGGGAACAGAATTGGGGTGTGGCGTTTCCACCATTCAGCGTTGCCGGTCCAGACACATTCTCTGTTGTGTCTCAGATCGGTTACTGACACAATCTCTGCTCCAAGTGAGTCAATCACCACTCGAAGCACATCATTTTCGATAGTATATCTCATAGTCTTTTTTCTAATGCAGTTGGTTAGTCTACAAAGATAGATAATCCCATTAAAAAATCCTCATATCTATCATAAAAAATGGTGTTTTTTATGGATAGATTATTGAAGTTGTCTAAGATTCCATTTCTATGAGAGATGGGATTTAAGGTGGAGAGAGTGGTAGGTGAGAGGTGTCATACATCAATTGGCAGAATAGTTTGCGTTTTTTCATAGATCAGAATCATTTGGTTGCACAATTAGACAATAAATTTGAATAACTTGCAGTATGAGATGGAAAACTGTCGGAGACAAAATGGAAAAGCATGATTGCGAATTTCAATTCGCAATCATGCTTATTCTATTGAGAGGGGAGGGGATTAGAAGTTGAATTTTTCGAGGGTGAGGGTGCCGCATGATTCAAGGATGGGGACGAGTCGGCTGAAGTGGTCAGAGTCCATGTGAGCTTTGAGTGAGGACTCGTCTTTCCATGTCTCGATGATTTCTATATGATTGTCGGATGTGAGGCTTGAGAATGCCTCGTAAGAGATGCAGCCTTCATCGTGAAGGGAGAGCTCCACGAGTTCTACAGCAGCATCAATGGCTTTCTGACGGAGAGAGCTGTCGGAAATTTCAAGGAAACAATTTAATCTAAGCATATCTTTATTGCTTTAAGTTTTTTTTGTAATGAGGTTTGGGTAACTCGTTTTCTTGCATGCTGCAAGCTGGATAGGCAGCTTTTCGGGTTATTTACCGAAAATACCGCCGAACATCTGTGATGCCTTGCCTTTGAGTTCGTCGATTGTGGATTCCACTTTCCCGTCGCCGTCAAGGTCGCCGAGGATGTTGCCATCCTTTAGCTTGGCTATGATTTCAGTAAACGACATTTTTGAATGGTCGAATCCTTTCAGTTTTTCCGTAATCTGCTCCACATTGATAGAGTTGCCGAACTTGTCTTTCAGCTGACTGATGATTTCATTGATTTCCATAGTAGATAAAATTAAAGATTATAAATGATTCTATAAGAAAAGATGCGGGATGCATGCCCCATCGGGTAGCATCCCGCATCTGATTATCTTTTTAGAAGTGGCTTATTTCACTTCCTCAAATTCTACGTCTTCTGCGCCACCGTTCTGCTGCTGGTCATTAGCACCGGGCTGAGGACCTGCCTGCTGTCCGGCTGCTGCCTGCTGAGCGTTGGCGATATCCTGTGCAGCTGCCTGGAATGCATCCTGGATGGCTTTCTCTGCGGAATCGATCTCATCAATGCGCTGAGCCTTGTGGATCTCTTTCAGGCGGTCGATGGCTGCCTGTATGTTGGCCTTCTTGTCGGCAGGGATCTTGTCGCCGAGCTCGTTGAGCTGTTTCTCACTCTGGAATACCACAGAGTCAGCACGGTTGAGCTTGTCGATTCTCTCCTTAGCCTTCTTATCAGCCTCCTCGTTGGCTTTAGCCTCGTCTCGCATACGTTGGATCTCAGCGTCGCTAAGACCGCTTGATGCCTCGATACGGATTGACTGCTCTTTGCCTGTAGCCTTATCCTTAGCTGAAACGTTGAGGATACCGTTGGCGTCAACTTCGAATGTCACCTCAATCTGCGGCACGCCACGCGGTGCGGGATTAATGCCTGAAAGGTTGAACTCACCGAGAAGTTTGTCGTCAGCTGCCATAGGACGTTCGCCCTGAAGCACGCGGATGGTCACTTCCGGCTGGTTGTCGGCTGCAGTGGAGAATGTCTCGCTCTTACGGGTCGGGATAGTGGTGTTAGCCTCAATAAGCTTGGTCATCACGCCACCAAGAGTCTCGATACCGATTGAAAGGGGCACAACGTCAAGAAGAAGCACGTCTTTCACGTCGCCGCTGAGCACACCACCCTGGATAGCTGCACCGATTGCAACCACTTCGTCAGGGTTAACACCCTTGTTGGGTTCCTTACCGAAAATCTCTTTTACCTTAGCCTGGATAGCAGGGATACGAGTAGAACCACCTACGAGGATCACCTCATCAATCTGAGAAGCGGAATATCCGGCATCCTTGAGAGCATTGCGGCAAGGTTCTGCCACAGCATCGATAAGGCTTGAAGCAAGCTGTTCGAATTTAGCACGTGTGAGAGTCTTCACGAGGTGCTTCGGACCGGAAGCAGTAGCCGTAATGTAGGGGAGGTTGATTTCAGTAGAAGTAGAGCTTGAAAGCTCGATCTTAGCTTTCTCGGCAGCCTCTTTAAGACGCTGCATAGCCATAGGATCCTGACGGAGGTCAACACCCTCATCAGCCTTGAACTCGTCAGCAAGCCAGTCGATGATCACGTGGTCGAAGTCATCACCACCGAGGTGGGTATCACCATTTGTGGATTTCACTTCAAACACACCGTCGCCGAGCTCAAGGATAGAGATATCGAAAGTACCGCCACCGAGGTCGAATACTGCGATTTTCTGTTCCTTGTCAGATTTGTCAAGACCGTATGCAAGCGCAGCGGCAGTAGGCTCGTTGACGATACGGCGCACTTTAAGACCGGCAATCTCACCGGCTTCCTTGGTGGCCTGACGCTGAGAATCGTCGAAGTAAGCCGGCACTGTGATGACAGCCTCAGTCACCTCCTGACCGAGATAATCCTCGGCAGTCTTCTTCATTTTCTGAAGGATCATGGCGGAAATCTCCTGGGGGGTGTAGTCGCGACCGTCGATGTCAACCTTCGGCATATTGTTCTGGCATACTACCTTGTAGGGTACGCGCTTGATCTCATCCTCAACCTTATCGCAAGTCTCGCCCATGAATCTCTTGATAGAGTAGATGGTGCGAGTAGGGTTGGTTATTGCCTGACGTTTTGCGGGATCACCGACCTTACGTTCGCCACCATCGACAAAAGCCACTACGGAAGGAGTGGTGTTGCGACCTTCGTTGTTAGGAATTACCACAGGGTCTTTACCTTCAAGAACAGCAACGCAGCTGTTGGTGGTGCCCAAGTCAATACCAATAATTTTAGCCATAATAATTTCTATATTTTTAGTTTATAAATTCAGATATTAAAACTCGCGGATTAAAAAAATCTTTTTTTATCCGCTCACTCAACATATAAACAAATCTCGTGCTAAAAGTTTCGGTCAGGGATAAAATTTTTATTTAAATTATGTAAAATAATGATATTGCAGCAATTGAGAAATAACGATTGGGATGGTGGAGGCGTGACAAATATGTGACAAAAATGACAAAATACATATTTCGCCGATCAAAGTTTTGTCAGGGAGTTTAATAATAGAGGTCTAAAAAGTCAATAAAATGAGTAAAATATGATAGAATATCACAAAAAATGGTTAACTTTGCAGCCTGAATATACCCCACCTCATGAATTGGGGCGACGAATGAGACGTCCACGGGGGAGGTCAGCAAGTAAACACCTTGAATAAATATGAAGCTTTTACAAGAGAAACTGTCGCGCTACGATGCGCCCCAACGTGCAAAGGCAGCGGGCATCTACCCTTATTTCAGACCAATTTCAAGTGAGCAGAACACGGAAGTGCTGATGAACGGAAGAAAAGTGCTCATGTTCGGTTCCAACAGTTATATGGGCCTCACGAATCATCCGAAGGTAATAGAGGCAGCTGTAGCAGCAACGAAAAAATATGGCACAGGCATGGCCGGTTCGCCATTCCTCAATGGCACGCTTGACATCCACAAGCAGCTTGAGGCTCGCCTTGCGGAATATGTCGGCAAGGAGGACTGTATGCTCTACAGCACAGGCTTCGGCGTCAACCTCGGCGTTGTCTCCACGCTTACAGGCAGAGAGGATTACGTTATACTTGACGAGCAGGATCATGCCTCTATAATAGAGGGCCGTCGGCTTTCCTTCTCAAATTATCTGAAATACCGCCACAACGATATGGCGAGTCTTGAGACTCAGCTTAAGAAATGCGATCCCGACAAAGTGAAACTGATAGTGACAGACGGCGTCTTCTCGATGGAGGGCGATGTGGCGAATCTTCCGGAGATTGTGCGTCTTGCCAAGCAGTATAATGCTTCGGTCATGGTAGATGAGGCACACGGTATCGGTGTGTTTGGAGAGGGTGGACGTGGCACGTGCAACCATTTCGGCGTCACTGATGATGTAGACCTGATCATGGGCACGTTCAGCAAGTCGTTTGCATCGCTGGGCGGCTTTATCGCCACAGACAAGGAGGTGACCAACTATCTGCGTCACAATTCACGCGCCTATATCTTCACGGCAAGCATCACGCCTGCCTCCACAGCTGCAGTGAATGCCGCGCTCGACATCATGATAGCCGAGCCGGAACGCCAGACGCATCTTTGGGACATCACTAATTATGCCCTTGAGCAATTCCGCGCGATGGGCTGCGAGATAGGCAACACTTCGACCCCTATCATCCCCTTGTTCATAAGAGACGACTACAAGACCTTCCACGTCACTCATGATCTTCTAGAGGAGGGTGTGTTTGTCAATCCGGTGGTAACTCCGGCAGTGGCTCCGCAAGACACGCTGATCCGCTATTCACTCATGGCTACCCACACGAAGGAGCAGGTGACGCGTTCGATCGAGGCAATAGAGAAGGTATTTAAGAAGTATGATATAATCCACTGATCGGTTTCCGCCGCATCGGTCCTGCATCATCAGGCTGACGGCTTTTTTTAGCCGGAATAATGGATAAAAATCGCAAAGCAGGCGACAGACAGAGGTCTTCGCCTGCTTTTTTTTGCATAAGTTGGCAAAACTGCATAAAATAATTGAAAAATTATTTTGCATCAATTGTGAAATAGATTAATTTCGCAATATAAAAATCGCAATATAAAAAACTATATAAGATGGTATATAAATTTAAACTTGTAAGCGATGAGGTGAGCAATTTCTCACGTGAGATAGAGATTGACGCGAGCGCTTCTTTCCTGCAGTTGAGAAATGCCATACTCGACAGCGTGGATTATTCAAAGGATGACATTGATTCATTTTTCTTGTGTGACGAGGAGTGGCAGCGTCAGGAGGAGATTACTCTTGAGGATATGGGCACATCGAGCGACCAGGACGTGTGGCTTATGGAAGACACCCCGCTCAATGAGCTTATAGAGGAGGATGGACAGAAGCTCGTCTTCGTGTTTGACTATCTGACGGAGCGTTCATTCTTCATGGAGATGAAAGAGTCTATTCCGGGACGCACGCTTGCCGACCCGATCTGCACAGTGAAGCGAGGCAAGGCGCCGGTGCAGAATGTGGATATGGATGAGTTTGAGAAGCAGATTGACCAGAATCTCCAGAAGATGGTGTCAGACGATCTCGATATAGAGGATCTCTATGGCGACACCCAGTTTAATGACGATGAATTGGGAAGCGGGTTTGACGACCTGAATTTCAATTGAGATCAGGCATGAGTGGGAATAGGATGCGACAGCATCTGCAGAGGGAACGATAAAAGGAGGATGATCTGCCGAATTAGGTGGCTGGATTGCCTGTAATAAGAAGCGTCTTCGGATTCAATCCGAAGACGCTTCTTATTGCATTTGGAATGCAATCGTTATACCAAAATTATATTTTTTCTTAGCCTCTTCCAAAGATCTTATCAAACAGGGATTTTTTCGGCTCCGGACGCATGTGCACCCTCATCTGGTTGTCTTCCTTTCCGAGGAAAAGAATATGAGTGCGAAACACGAATGCAATCATCTTGTCAAACTCAAGAATGGCGTTCAGACTTCTTATAAGGAATCGTCTGAATGGGTTGAATTCTTCAAGATCTTCAAGGATTATTTCCGTCTGATCAATAGATATGGAATGATGTTGTTGAAGCATTGGAATAAAATACTCCAATTGCAAGTCCTCACGACGTTTGTGAGGCTTGCTGAATTTCTTGTAAATCTCCTTTATGACGCTGTCGGTTATCATAGTCCATATATTTATAGACAGCCTTAAGCATCACTGATCCCGATTGATCATGATGTTAGAATCTGCCCGTGTATTTGGTAAACAAATTTACGCATGAATAAGTTCGCCAAATGTTAAAGAACATGAGTCTATTTGAGAAAAAGAGCGGGAGGATATGGGAAATATCCTCCCGCCCGTAGTGCATTCTCTCTATAATGCTGTCGGGGTTATCCCAGGAAGCTCAGGAGGACACCTGCAGCCACAGCCGAACCGATAACGCCGGCCACGTTGGGACCCATGGCGTGCATCAGCAGATAGTTTGACGGGTCATACTCAAGACCGAGATTATTGGAGATGCGGGCAGCCATAGGCACTGCCGACACACCTGCATTTCCGATAAGCGGATTGATTTTCTTGTCTTTCTTCAGGAATAAGTTGAAAATCTTCACGGAGAGGACACCGGCAGAAGATGCGATGATGAATGCAAGGAAGCCGAGACCGAAGATCTTAAGCGTGTCGAACGTGAGGAACTTGTCGGCCTGAGTGGATGCACCCACCGTCAGACCGAGAAGGATGGTCACGATGTCGGTCATGGCGTTGCTTGCAGTCTTGGCAAGGCGGGAGGTCACGCCGCTTTCACGCAGTAGATTTCCGAAGAAGAGCATACCGAGCAACGGGATGCCGGAGGGCACCACGAAGCAGGTCAGCATCAGACCTACGATCGGGAATATTATCTTCTCGTTCTGGCTTACCACGCGCGAAGGCTTCATCTTGATGAGACGCTCCTCCTTGTTGGTGAATAGTCGCATCAGCGGGGGTTGGATGAGCGGAATCAACGCCATGTAGGAGTAGGCGGATACTGCCACCGCACCCAATAGATTGGGATTCAGCTTCGATGTGGTGAAGATTGCGGTCGGACCGTCGGCACCGCCGATGATAGCCACACATCCTGCGGAGAGCGGGTCAAATCCGCAAAGCAGGGCGAGCATGTATGCACCGAATATACCGAACTGCGCACACGCACCGATTATCATCAGCTTAGGGTTGGCAAGAAGGGCGGAGAAGTCGGTCATTGCGCCGATGCCGAGGAAGATGAGGGGAGGATACCATCCGCGTTCCACACCGTTGTAGAGTATGTTCAACACCGATCCCGGCTCATAGATGCCTATCTCCATTCCCGACTGGAAGGGGATATTGCCGATGAGCATACCGAAGCCGATAGGCACCAGCAGGAGCGGTTCGAAATTCTTCTTTATCGCGAGCCATACAAAGAAACATCCGACAGCGAGCATGACGATATTTTCCCACTCGCAGTTGTAGAATCCGGTAAACTGCCAAAAAGTGGATATTGTCTGGCTCAGGAACTCGCCGAAGGAGTAAGTCGTGTCAGCTAAAATCATAATATCAGGAATTATTGTGAAATCAGCTGTAATTATTCTATAATCATGATGTCGCCGTCTTGTGGCACAGCATCGCCCACATTCACGAGAATCTTCTTGACAGTGCCACCTTTTCCGGCATGAATGTCGTTCTCCATCTTCATTGCCTCAATGATGCAAACAGTAGCGGAATCGGCAATGACGTCGCCCTCTTTCACGTTGAAGCTCATGATTGTTCCGGGGAGAGGAGCCTTGATTACGTAGCCGGATGTGGGAGCCTTGGCGGGAGTGGCGATGATTCTCTCGCCGGATTCAGTTCTCGGAGCTTTCATGGGGCTTTTCACGGGTTGAGATACTGAGGTCTTCTTGTTAGGAACCTTGTCAAGCTCAACGGTGTAAGGCACACCATTCACTTCAACGTGCACTTCATTATCAACAACTTCCCCGATTTTTACGGAAAATTTTGTGCCGTTGATTTTATATTTGTATTCTTTAAGTTTCATGTCTGTATTGTCTGTTCAAAATGAGTATAAGAGTAATCAATGTCTCTTATATTATTTAAGGTCGCGGATTGCGGTGAAGTTCCGGCATGACACGCAGATTGTAGATCTTTGAGTTCCATGGGGAGTAAGCTCTCTTCATGCGTCGGATCGTCAGGATAGTGTCTTCAATGTCATGACCCTCTCCGAAGTGCTCGGAAAGCGCGGCAACGATAGCAGCGATAGCCTCACCGGAGTCTACTGCATGATGCTCCTCCTCGGTCATTCCTGCGGGAGTGGCTTTTGCTGTCTGGCGTTTGTTCTTCTGGATGATAGCCTCAGAAATTTTGCCGAAGCCGAGGAAAAGGAGAGACAGGACGACAAGGGCAGAGATTACGATTACCATTGCGATTATCGTGATAGCGCCACCCCAGGGGTCGTTGATGGCTGCATTCCTGGCTTTTTCTGCCTGGGTCATTTTCTTAGCGGTCGGAGCCATGGCGATTTCGTCATACTCATCGACAGCTGTCAGGGCATTATCTTCCATTGATACGGAAGTGGTCTCGACGGCTACTACTGTCTCCATCCCCTCCGCCTGCCCTTTGTCAGGCGCCGCAAATGCGCCGCCTGACAAGGTTAGGAAGATTGCCGCAGATAAAAAGAATCTTTTCATATAGCGGAAATGTCAATGTGATTAAAGAGGAATGTTTCCGTGTTTCTTCGCGGGGTTCGTCAGCTTCTTTGTAGCGAGCATCTGAAGCGCACGAATGATGCGGAAGCGTGTGTTACGCGGTTCAATCACATCGTCGATATATCCGAATTTGGCTGCCTGATATGGGTTGCCGAAGAGTTTGCGGTATTCCTCCTCCTTCTCCTTGATGAATTCGGCGGGGTTCTCCGCAGTCTTAGCCTCTTTAGCATAAAGGACGCCCACGGCACCCTCAGCACCCATGACAGCGATTTCGGAAGTGGGCCAAGCATAGTTGACGTCGCCACGAAGCTGCTTGCAGCTCATCACGATGTGAGAGCCGCCGTAGCTCTTGCGCAGGGTTACAGTCACTTTAGGCACGGTTGCCTCGCCGTAAGCGTAGAGAAGTTTCGCACCGTGAAGGATGACGCCATTGTATTCCTGACCTGTGCCGGGAAGGAATCCGGGCACATCGACGAGAGTGACGAGAGGGATGTTGAACGCATCGCAGAAGCGCACGAAGCGAGCAGCCTTGCGGGAAGCGTTGGAGTCGAGCACGCCGGCAAGCACCTTGGGCTGGTTTGCCACGATTCCGACAGACTGTCCGTTGAAGCGGGCGAATCCGATGATGATGTTCTTCGCATAGTCTTTCTGCACCTCGAGGAACTCACCGTTGTCGACGATTGAGCTGATCACCTCATACATGTCGTAAGACATCTTCGCGCTCTCCGGGATGATATCGTTGAGATTGTCGTCAAGACGGTCGATGGGATCGTCGCAAGCCACGAGAGGAGTCTCTTCCATGTTGTTCTGCGGCATGTAGCTGAGAAGCTTGCGGATGATGAAGAGAGCTTCCTCGCCGTTCTCTGCAGCGAAGTGGGTCACGCCGCTCTTGGTGGAGTGTACGGAAGCACCACCGAGTTGCTCCTGAGTCACGTCTTCGCCGGTGACGGTCTTCACTACAGACGGACCGGTGAGGAACATGTAGGAGATGCCTTTCGCCATGATGGTGAAGTCAGTGAGGGCAGGACTATATACAGCACCGCCGGCACAAGGACCGAGGATTGCAGAGATCTGGGGGATCACGCCGGAAGCAAGGATGTTTCTCTGGAATATCTCAGAGTATCCGGCGAGGGCGTTGATACCTTCCTGCAGGCGTGCGCCGCCGGAGTCGTTAAGACCGATTACAGGCGCGCCCATTTTCATTGCAAGGTCCATCACCTTGCAGATCTTTAATGCCATTGTCTCGGATAGGGATCCTCCGAATACGGTGAAATCCTGAGCGAAGACGTATACGAGACGACCCTCGATAGTGCCGAATCCGGTCACTACGCCGTCGCCGAGAATATGTTTCTTGTCTTGTCCGAAGTTTGTGCAACGGTGGGTGACAAACATGTCAAGCTCCTCGAAGCTTCCTTCGTCGAGAAGCTGGGCGATACGCTCGCGGGCAGTGTATTTGCCTTTGGCGTGCTGTTTGTCGATAGCTTTTTCACCGCCGCCGAGACGGGCTTGCGCCCTTTTTTCGATGAGCTCGTGAATTTTTTCCTGTGATGTGCTCATATCTGTAAAATTATAGATGATTCGAAATGAGATTCCTCGACGCTGTTATTTGTTGGGATTCTCGCAGAGTTCGGTAAGAACAGCTTCAGTGGATTTCGGGTGAAGGAAAGCGATTTTCAGACCGTCGGCACCATTTCTGGGAGCCTTGTCGATGAGCTTGACACCCTTTTCCTCAGCCTCGGCGAGAGCTTCAGCCACACCGTCTTCCACAGCGAATGCGATATGGTGCATACCTCCGCGTCCGCCGTTCTTCTCGATGAATTTGGCAATAGTGCTTTCAGGGGATGTAGCTTCGAGAAGCTCAATCTTAGTGTCGCCCACCATGATGAATGCAGTAGTCACTTTCTGGTCTTCGACCACTTCCTTTTTGTAGCATTTAAGCCCGAGAACATTCTCGTAGTATTCGATTGCCTTCTCAAGATTCGGAACGGCTATCCCGATGTGCTCGATGTGAGAAATTTTCATGTGATTTAAGTATTTTTGAATTAGAAAAATAATATTACCTATGTTTTTTCATAGGTGAAAACTCTGTGCAAATGTAGCAATTTTTCTTTAAATGGTCAAAAAAAACTTGAATAATTGTAATTATAAGTGTTCCGGTGTGCAATAGTGGGGTAATCTTATGGTTATTTATAAAAAAATTACGATATTTGCAAAAAAAATTAATCCAGACCAAATTATGGAGATAACACCGAAGAGCCTTGCAGCTCTGACCGGGGGGGATGTGGAAGGAGATGAAAACGCAGTTATAACCGGCTTTGCCAAGATAGAGGAGGCAAGGCCGGGCGATCTCAGTTTTATAGCGAATCCCAAGTATGCCCACTATATAGAGACTACCGGTGCGACGGCAGTACTTGTAGGCAAGAATTTTGTAGTGGATAAGCCAGTTACGCCGGTGTTGATAAGAGTGGCAGATCCATACGCCACGCTTGCACAGCTTCTCAGGATGGTGGAGGGGATGAAGCCACAGCCTGAGGGCGTGGAGCAGCCGTCTTACGTGTCGGAGGGTGTAGCTCTTCCGGAGCATGTATATATAGGAGCGTTTGCATATATCGGGAAAGGCGTGAAATTAGGAAAGAATGTCAAGATCTATCCTCAGGTATATGTGGGCGACGGCTGTGAGATCGGTGACGACAGCGTGTTGCGTTCCGGAGTGAAGGTCTACGAGGGATGCCGCATAGGCTCACGCTGCATACTTCATTCTGGCGCGGTGATAGGTGCCGATGGGTTCGGCTTCGCCCCTCACGACGGCAAGTTTGAGAAACTTCCGCAGACGGGCATCGTCGAGATCTGCGACGACGTGGAGATCGGAGCAAACACTACCATAGACCGCGCCACATTCGGGAGCACTGTGATCGGCGAGGGGACCAAGCTCGACAATCTTATCCAGGTAGCCCACAACGTTACGATCGGCAGAAGCAACGTATTTGCCGCCCAGACCGGCATAGCGGGGTCGACGCATATCGGTGACGGCAACATGGTCGGCGGTCAGTGTGGTTTCGCCGGGCATATAAAAGTGGGAGATTACAATGAGATAGGTGCGCAGTCGGGAATCCCCAACAATGTAGGCAGCAAACGGCGTATTATCGGCTACCCTGCGATAGATGCGCGCCAATTTGCCAAGAATCAGGTGTATCTGAAGAATCTTGGCAAGCTTTATGACGAAATTAAAAACATCAGGAAACAATGAAACAGATGACACTAAAGGCACCCTTTACCGTCAGTGGCAAGGGTCTTCATTCAGGACTGGAGATTACGGCTACATTCCTTCCGGCTCCGGAAAATCATGGTTATAAATTCAAGCGCATTGACCTTGAGGGCGAGCCTATCGTTGAGGCTCTTGCTGAAAACGTGGTCGATACCCAGCGCGGCACCGTGTTGGCCAAGAAGGATGTGAAGGTAAGCACGGTAGAGCATGCCTTGGCTGCACTTTACGCATCTATGATCGACAACTGTCTCATTGAGGTGAACGGACCGGAGCTCCCCATCCTTGACGGAAGTGCGATAAGCTATATCAATGCCATAGAGGAAGTGGGAGTGGAAGAGCAGAAAGCCGATAAGGATTTCTATATAATAAAGGAGAAGGTTCGCTTCCGCGATGATGCCACAGGCTCGCAGATCACAATCTATCCCGACAACCACTTCAGCGTGGAGGTGATGGTGGAATATAATTCCAAGGTGCTTCCCAACCAGTTTGCTGTGCTTGACGATATGGCGGAGTTCAAGCAGGAGGTGGCAAGCGCACGCACCTTCGTGTTTGTGAGGGAGATCGAGGGTCTGCTCCAGCATGGTCTCATCAAGGGTGGCGACATCGACAATGCAATCGTGATTTATGATGAGCCGGTAAGCCAGGAGAGCATCGACCGTCTTTGCGACCTTATGAACGTGGCTCACATGAAAGTGGGTGAGCTTGGCTATATCAATCCACAGCCATTGACGTGGGATAATGAACCTGCACGTCACAAACTGATGGACGTAATCGGCGATCTCTCGCTTATAGGCCGTCCGATAAAGGGCAGGGTAGTGGCGATACGTCCGGGGCATACGATCAATAATAAGTTCACACGCATGATACGCAAGGAAGTTCGTCACACGGAGATACAGGCTCCTTGCTATAATCCCAACATCGAGCCGATTCTCGATATTAATGCAATCCGCGGCATGCTTCCCCATCGCTATCCGTTCCTTCTCATCGATAAGGTCATAGAGATAGACAAGAAGCATTGCGTGGCAGTCAAGAACGTGACGGTCAACGAGCCATTCTTCCCCGGACATTTCCCACAGGAGCCGGTTATGCCGGGAGTGCTTCAGATTGAGGCAATGGCACAGGCAGCAGGAGTGCTGGTATTGAATTTCCTTGAGGAGCCTGAGAAATACAGCACCTACTTCCTGAAGATCGACAACGTGAAGTTCCGCCAGAAAGTGGTGCCTGGCAATACTCTGCTTCTCAACGTCAGCCTTATGACAGAGATCAGGCGAGGTTGTGCCGTGGTCAAGGGCTATGCATTTGTCGGAGAGAAGATAGTTTGTGAGGCAGAATTTATGGCTCAGATAATAAAGAATAAGTGAAAATGAGCAACATGTATTATGTTCATCCCGAGGCAAAGATCGGGAACAATGTAACGATAGGCAATTTCACCAATATCTATGAAAATGTAGAGATAGGCGATAACTGTGAGATTGCCGGAAATGTTACAATTTATCCCGGTGCGCGTATCGGTTCCGGTGTGAAGATATTCCCCGGAGCAGTCATCTCAGCCATACCGCAGGATCTGAAATTTCGTGGGGAGGAGACATACGCCTACGTTGGCGACGGCACCACGTTGCGTGAGTGTGTCACTGTCAACCGAGGCACAGCCTCCAAGGGTAAGACTGTTGTCGGGAGCAATTGCCTTATTATGGCTTACAACCACGTGGCGCATGATTGCGTGATAGGCAACAGGGTCATCATATCTAATGCGTGTCAGCTTGCCGGTGAGGTGGTGGTTGACGATTATGCAGTGATCGGAGGCGGCAGTCTTGTCCATCAGTTCTGTCATCTTGGTAGAAACATCATGCTTCAGGGTGGTGCGCTTGTCAATAAGGATATCCCTCCTTACGTCAAGGCAGCACGCGAGCCGATATCCTACGTCGGACTCAACACCATAGGGCTGCACCGTAATGGCTTCTCTCAGGAGGATATCCAGAAGATAGCGGAGATCTATCGTGTATTGTATCTCAGCGATCTTAACGTGACGAATGCCATAAAGCTCGTGCAGGAGACTCTTCCGGAGTCATCGTATAGGGATGAGATTGTCAAATTCGTCGTTAACTCAGAGCGAGGCATTATCCGTTCGGCGGTATAAGCCTTTGGCGAGATATCCTTCGCGATAAATATTAACCGGGCTGTCATCGGGGATTCCGATGACAGCCCGTTTTTTTCTTTCTTTTTTGGGGGAGTTTTTTTGCATGATATATCATGTTGCAACATGATATAACATGATATATCATGATGGATCATGTTTTATCATGATAGGGCGATAAAAGAGATCGGGGGAACTGCGCCAGCGTAGTTCCCCCGATCAGGATTATGAATTGAGAGTTGGAATCATTTCAGTGCAGCCTGTACTGCGTCGTTTGGCACCATTTCCTCTTTGAAGATATAAGCGCCTGTTTTAGGAGATTTCTCCATTACGATGATTTTGCTGAAAGTACGTCCTTCACCTTTTTGAAGAGACGCGACGGTTTTCTTTGCCATGGTTCAGTGGTGCTTATTTTATTTCTTTATGAATGGTCATTCTCTTAAGGATGGGGTTGTATTTTTTCAACTCCAGACGTCCTGTTGTATTTTTGCGGTTTTTTGTGGTGATGTATCTCGACATTCCGGGCATCCCGCTGGCTTTGTGTTCGGTGCATTCAAGGATTACCTGCACTCTATTGCCTTTCGCTTTCTTTGCCATAGTTTAGAAAATCTGATTAAAGAGAAACAATTGTGATGTCTTTAAAGTCGAGGTTGCCTTCTTTCTCGGCTTTTTTAAGAGCGGCGTTAAGACCGATCTTGTTAATTGTGCGGAGAGCATGAGCTGACACGAGAAGCTCGATCCACATATCCTGCTCAACCCAATAGAATTTCTTCTTGTGGAGGTTGACGTTAAATTTGCGTTTTGTGCGACGCTTTGAGTGGGAAACGTTGTTGCCCACAGATGGTTTTTTGCCTGAAATCTGACAAACTTTTGACATGGCTGTTGTTTTTTTATTGAATAAAAAATCACTTGGGGAATGAGGCCGCCATCTCATTTCTCATATCGCTTCCGTCTGCATCATTACGGTCGCTTTCAAGGATGTGCCACAAACCGGGTGCAAAATTAGTTAATTTCGGTCAAATATGCAAACGGTATTGGCGGGAATTTTGAGAAATTGAATAAAAGTATATAAAAAATGACGTTTTTCAGTCGTCGTTGACGTCCTCCTGCATCACGTAGCAGTTTTTGAGGAGATTTATCAGCATCACCATGCCATGATTTGTCGCGCTTTCAATGACGGTGTTCCTGTCGCCCTTGAAATGGATGCATTCGCTGACTACGGTGTCACCATATTTTGCGGCAAACCATACGGTGCCTACCGGTTTTAGGGAAGTGCCGCCGTCGGGTCCGGCAATTCCGGATGTGGCAATCGCGCAATCCGTGCGCATAAGTTTCGCCACCCCCTTAGCCATAGCCTCCACCACGGTCTTGCTTACGGCTCCATGCCGGGAAATCTCCTCCTTCGGCACTTTAAGCACGTTGGTCTTGACATCATTGGCATAGCTGACCACGCTCCCTAAGAAATAAGACGATGATCCCGGCACTTGCACAATCCTATGGGCGAGATTGCCACCTGTGCAGCTCTCGGCACACGACACCGTAAGCTCGCGTTCATGCAGAAGCTCTCCGAGAGTCTGGGCTATCGTCTTGTCTTCCATAGCCACCACGTCTTGCGAGAAAATCATATTGAGGGTGCTGTGATACCTGTTCATGTTGAATCTCAGCAGCTCCACACCGGAATCCACTCCCGTAAGAGTAATTTTAGTGACGAGATTAGAGGTGTCGATTGATATTTTCACGTATTCGGGCAGATGAGCCGCGAAATGCTTCAGGATTTTGTTGATCTCCTGCTTCGTGTATCCGTATATCACGACATGGCGAGTCTCGGTATGCTTGTCCGGGTCTGCCGATGTTTTTGAATTTTGTTTTTTATTGACCATAAGCGTTGATGTTCAGACAGTGACTCTGGAGTAGGGAGGTAACGAGAGGTCGCAGAAGTCGTTTGAAAGATATTTGAAATAGCCGGCAGCAGCCACCATGGCAGCATTGTCAGTGGTGAAGGCTCTTGGAGGGATCCAAGCCTGTATCCCCCTGTTGTCGCAAAAGCGTTGTATCGCCTCCCTTACTCCGGAATTTGCCGATACTCCGCCACCGATCGCGAGATGCCTCACCTCCTTCAGTTGGGGCGTTTTTGCGAGTTTGTCGGTGAGTATATCTATTATGGTGTGCTGTAGGGAAGCTGCGAGGTCAGCCTGATTGTTGGAGATGAAGGCCGGATCCTCTTTCATTCCATCCCTGACGGTATATAGGAACGAAGTCTTTAGTCCGCTGAAAGAATAGTCAAGTCCGGGGATATGCGGCTTGCTGAATCTGAATCTCTTCGGGTCGCCAATTTTCGCGAGTCGGTCGATATGCGGACCTCCTGGATAGGGTAACCCCATCACTTTCGCACATTTGTCGAAAGCCTCTCCGGCAGCATCATCGATTGTCTTCCCGATTATTTCCATGTCATACGGACTCCTTACCATTACAATCTGTGAATTTCCTCCGGAAATCAGCAGGCACAGGAATGGGAATTCCGGCACTTCGTCATTCTCCTCCGTCTTTATGAAGTGCGAGAGTACGTGGGCATGCAGGTGGTTTACGTCTACGAGCGGTATGCCCAACCCGATAGCCATCCCTTTTGCAAACGATGTGCCCACGAGGAGCGACCCGAGGAGTCCCGGTCCTCTTGTGAAGGCAATGGCTGCAAGATCTTTCTTTTCAATCCCTGCCTGGCGTAGCGCCTCGCTGACTACCGGGACTATGTTCTGCTGATGCGCACGCGATGCAAGCTCCGGCACCACGCCGCCGAAGGCTTCGTGCACTTTCTGGCTCGCGATGACGTTGCTCTTCAAATACCCATCGCAGATGACGGCAGCCGATGTGTCGTCGCATGAAGATTCGATACCAAGGATGTAGATACTCATTTCCTTTTTTAGTTTTATGCTACAAAGTTAATTTATTTAGTTGGAATGACAAAATACGTAAGTCTGAAAGTTGGTAAGTTTGCGGCAGTTTAGAATGGTAAGTTTGGAATAGTTTAGAATAATGGTGGGATATAGCGGATGTTTGGTTTAAAATGATTAAATTTGCATGGAATTATGTAATAATAAAGTTAGTTCCCGGTCACGTCCGCCTGACTGCTTCCGGAGCTTTGTCCCAATCGCTCATTATGCTAAGTTCAATCGCTCAAGACTCCGGAATAGACTCAGGGATGTGACTGTTGCGACCTTTTGTTATGAAACTGAGCCTTAGAAACGTCTATAGGGTGGCGCGCAGCCTGCTGTTTTCGGTGATAGTGCTTGTCGCCGCGCTATATCTCATATTATATATATTGTTGTCGGTCCCTTTTGTGCAGAACGAGTTGCGCGATATTGCCCAAAGGGAGGCATCGAAATTCATTAAGGGGGATGTGAGGATAGGCACGCTGTCATTGCATCCGTTTAATGAAGTTGTTATCCATGACCTTGACGTCTATACTCCCGAGAAGGAGCTATGCCTTCATGTGGAGACTGTCGGTGCGGGCATCAATATCCTGCGTCTTATAAAGGGTGACGGGATTGAGATAACGTTTGGTGAGATCATAGGTCTGGATGGAAGGATTGTGCAGGAAGCGGAGCATGGTCCGCTCAACATCGCGTTTATCATCGACGCATTCAAGCCAAAGGATAAAAATAAGCCGCCGACGCCTTTTGATATTAATCTCCGCAACGTGGTGTTGCGACAGTGCGGCATTACGTTCGACCGTCGGTGGATGCCTCATGATAGCCTTGGAGTGAAGACCGACTTCAACCATCTCCGAATTTCTGACCTGAAGGCAGATATAACATTCCCTCGCCTAAGCAATGAAGACTATAAGATTGACCTTCGGCGTCTATCATTCCGTATGTCGGGCGGTCTTGTGGTGGATAAGCTTGCATTTCGTGCGCATGTTACGCCGCAGTCCATATCCGTTGAGAATTTCATATTGCAGCTTCCGGCTACGGAGCTTCGTCCTTCGGATTTTGTAGTGGAATTTGATGATTTTTCCGGTATTGCCGAATCCTTGAAAACTGGAGAATATAATCTTGTGATGCTTGACAACCGGATTACAGCTGCTGATTTCAGCTGGATTGTCCCGGAATTGAGGCGTTACGTCATGCCGTTTGACTTGTCGGTCGATCTGCATGGTAATCTGAGCGACATCGATGTGTCACGTTTTGCATTAAGCAGTCGCGACGACGTGCTGATTGAGTTTGAAGGTGGTTGCCGGAATCTCGACAGCATAAAATCTGCTGCTTTCTCGCTTGATAATCTTAGGATGCGTCTCTCCGATATGGGAATGTCGGAGCTGGTGAGGTCTGTAACCACCATTTCGCCTCAGTTGGTAGGTTATCTTTCAAACCTTAGGTATCTGGATGTGGCTGCAACCGGACAGGGTAATATTGCAGATGGAGCGTATGAGGTGGATTGCCGCCTCACGAGCGGGTGTGGCGATCTTAATGTCACGGGCGTTGCCAACGGAGTCTCCGAGGGGAAGGGACGCTTCTCAGGAGAGATAAGCACCGGAGGGTTCGATGTCAGACGACTTCTCGGCAAGGGTAAAGTAGGAATGGTCAATGCCACAGTCAATCTGTCGGGTATGTTGTCGGGTAGAGATGTTGACGGGGAGGTTGACGTATACGTGCCGGAGATTGAGTTGAACGGTGGTATTTATGGAGGGGTATCGGCTTTCCTAAAGAAATCGGACAAGGACTTTGATTTCACGACATCTGTATCTAATGATATAGCCATATTCTCGGCTGACGGCACGGCACACGTGGATGGAGAGGAATCATGGATGAATCTGCGCACGGATATAGAGCGTCTTTATTTGTCGGAATTTGGATTCCTTCCTAAATATGACGGCTATAATCTCAAAGGCAGTCTCATAGCGGATCTGGAGGGGAACACCGAGGATAACGTCAGAGGCGAAGTGCGTCTCACGGATATATCCTTCCGAAAGAGTGCGTCAGAGGGTATTGACCTTGACCATCTCGTGTTGAGGTCAGATGCCGGGGAGGATGAGCGTCATCTCACCCTCATGAGCGACTGGATTGACGGCGAGATTTCGGGAGCCTTCAGGTTAAAGGATCTGCCGCCTATGCTTGTCGATATGGCTTCGTCTGTATTACCGAGTCTTGTGATACCCAAAAATCATGAGATGGATCTGAAGCCGGAGATGGAGTTCTCGTTCCAGATAAAGCCCGACAATACGTTGCCCGACTTTCTAAAACTCCCGGTCAGGTTGCTTGTGCCGGTGTCTGTCGATGGAGATGTAAGAGGGGAGGCGAACACAGCTTCGCTTACCGTTGACATACCATATCTTCAGCAAGGGAAGTCAAAATTGCTTAGGGACAACCGATTGATAGCCAATATCGACGGTAATAACCGAAGCGCAGATGTGGAGATAGCCACCACTTTCCCGGTGAAGAAAGGTGAACTTACTGTAGGCATAAACCTGTCGGGATGTGATGATGACATCTTTGCCGATGTGGATTGGATAAACACAGAGAACAGTAATTTCAAGGGTTCACTCTCGCTTAACGCAGGGATAAGCCGCAATGAACTGTCGGGCAACCCCGACGTATCGGTAGAGATCAAGCCCTCCATGTTCAGTATGGGTAGCGCGAAATGGAATATCGACAAGTCGGCTTTGACGTATTCCGGGAATGAGATAAGGGCAGACGGAATAAAGATATGGCATGATGGTCAATTCGTGGGAATCAACGGAGTGGCATCGTCATTGCCTACGGATTCCATCAGCGTGAAACTTGCATCCATAGACTTGGGCTACGTGTTTGACACACTCAATATAAATTATGTCACTTTCGGAGGTACTGCCACAGGCGATGTGACAGCATACGGAGTATTGAGCAAGGAGCCTAAGGCGTTTACCGACAATCTTTCAGTAAAGGAGTTCGCCTATAATGGAGCCGTGCTTGGAGATGCCGTCATTAAAAGCGAATGGGATAACGACGAGAAGGAGGTGGCGATATCTGCCGATGTAAGACAGGACGGACGCCGGAAAGCTTCGATAGGCGGAGGTATATGGGTGACTCGGGATTCACTTAGCTTCTCGATAGATGCCGACAGGGTTCCGGTTGGATTCCTCGCCCCGTTCATGGGAGCCTTCTCTTCAGAAGTGAAAGGTTATGCCAGTGGAAATGCCAAGCTGTATGGCACGTTCAGCGATATAGATCTCGCCGGACGCATTCTCGGCGACTCCATATCTATAAAGCTTGACTATACCAACACCACTTATCATGGCACGGATTCCGTATATCTTGACCCGGGTCTGATACGCATACCATCATTCCGTCTGTATGACCGTGACGGACATTCCGCAATACTGTCGGGAGAACTCAAGCACCGCTATTTCCACGACCCGAGCTTCACGTTCCGCATAACCGATGCACGACAGCTGCTCTGCTATGACACAAACAGCAAGATGAACCCCGACTGGTATGGCACCATCTATGGCGACGGCAGTGCATCTGTGAAGGGATGGCCCGGCACGGTGTCGGTCTCCGTAGATATGGATATCACTGACCGTTCCGCGTTCACGTTTGTGCTCAATGACACGGAGGCTGCCTCCGATTATCATTTCCTTACGTTTACCGACAAACGCAAGAAGGAGCTGGAGACGCAGCAACGCGACAGTGTGCAGGATCTTCTTGCATCATTCCGCAAGAAGATAGAGAATGAGGCATCTGACCCCACCAGATTCATGATGGACATACGCGCCACCGTATCACCATCGGCACTGATGACCCTCGTGATGGATCCGGTGGTTGGCGACAAGATAACGGCACGCGGCAACGGCGCGATACAGATAGACTATGAGTCGGATTCCGACGAGATGCAGATGCTCGGGAAGTACACGCTCTCGGAAGGGAGCTATAATTTCTCATTGCAGGACCTTATCCTTCGCAATTTCTCCATACGCCCCGGCAGTTCCATCTCCTTTAACGGCGACCCTCTCAACGCCTATCTTGATATAACGGCAAGCTATAGGGTCAACACCAATCTTTCGGACCTTGATAAAAGTTTCTCCACCGATCCGGAACTTGCCCGGACAAACGTGCCGGTGGATGCCCTCCTTAATGTAAAGGGGGAGATGCAGCATCCCGACATCACGTTCGACATTGACCTGCCGACGCTCATTCAGGACGTGGGGAGAAAGGTGAAGAGCATCATATCTACCGATGACATGATGAGTCGCCAGATAATCTATCTTCTTGCCCTTAACCGGTTCTATACTCCCGAATATATGGGTTCGTCGGGCAATGGTGGTGAGTTGGCGGCTGTGGCATCCACGACCCTGTCGTCGCAATTGTCGAACATGATCGGACAACTCACGGATAAGTTCACGCTTGCCCCGTCATTCAGGAGCGACAAGGGGGATTTCTCGGATTTTGAGATGGATGTGGCTCTTTCATCACGCCTTCTCAACAATCGTCTTCTTGTCAACGGCAATTTCGGATACCGCGACAAGAGCACGTCCAACACCACGTTTGTCGGTGATTTCGACATAGAATACCTTCTCAGTCGCAACGGGAACCTGCGACTGAAAGCATATAACCATTTCAATGATCAGAACTACTATCTCCGTGAGGCTTTGACCACACAGGGTCTTGGAGTGGTCTACCGCAAAGACTTCGACAATCCGTTCACCTTCCTGCGCCGGAGACGTCATAAAAAGAATGATGTACAGGATAAAACAGACGGTATTACTAAAGAGAACCGCTCCGACAGCATCCTCGATAGCGTTAAGGATAGTGAGGATTAGAGAACTTTGATGCGTATTATATGCAATTTTTTGGTAGAAGAAACAAAATTTATTATATTTGCGACCTAAAAATAAAGCGGACTACCCGGTCCGCAAACCGGAATTTACATGGTCTGGAAAATAGATGGTATATTAGAGCGTTTTGGGTTCTTGAAAGACAATACAGTTGGTCTGGCTCTTAGTGGAGGCGGTGCCAAAGGCTTTTCACATATAGGTGTGCTGAAGGCGTTTGAGCAATTCGGAATACAACCCGGAATAATATCAGGAGTTTCGGCAGGGTCGATAGCCGCTGCGCTATATGGATCCGGTCTTACCCCTGATGATATCATCCAATGCTTCACGGAGGCGGACAGATTTGGCGATTTCACGGAATGGTCTTTGCCTAAGGAGGGATTCATGCGTCTTGACCGCTTCGGGAAGTTGCTCGATAGCTGGCTCCCGGTCAAGCGTCTTGAGGATATGCGTATCCCGACAGTGATCTGTGCCACCGACCTTGATAAGGGCACATCGGTGGGATGGTGTAAGGGAGAGATTGTTCCGAGGGTGTTGGCATCATGTAGTATCCCGATAATTTTTAATCCGGTGAGAATAAATGGCGTCAGCTATGTTGATGGCGGCGTTCTCCGTAATTTGCCGGCGTGGGCGATACGAAATTACTGCGGAGTGCTCTACGGCAGCAACTGTAGCCCCATCCGGAAGAAGGGGGAGACCCGCAACTCAATAATCGACATAGCCTATCGCTCGTTTCATCTCATGATGAAATCCAACACGCCGCAGGACCTGCGTTTGTGTGACCATGTAATAGAGATCCAGAATCTGTCGAATGTACGGACATTTGACTTATCCAGCCTCCGGAAAGGGGTCACAGTAGGATATGATGCTGCTTGCAGGGTACTTGAGCAGATACAAAATAAGCAGATGCACAACAAATAGTCGAAAAAATTACTGACATGAACGATTTAAAGGAAAGACTTATTATCTATCAGCTGTTTCCACGAATATTCGCCAATCAGAATCCGAATTGCGTGCCTTGGGGCACATTGAGGCAGAACGGTAGTGGAAAGTTTAATGACTTCACTCCCCACATACTCCGTTCTATAGAGGAATTGGGCGTCAATTGCCTTTGGCTCACCGGCGTCATAGAGCATGCCACCAAGACGGATTTCAGCCAATATGGCATCACTCCTGACAACCCTAACGTGGTGAAAGGTGAGGCGGGATCTCCGTATGCGATAAAAGACTATTATGACGTGGATCCGGCTCTGGCAGAATCTGTGCCGGACCGTATGAAGGAATTTGAATCACTCGTGAAGCGCATTCATTCCGAGAATATGAAGGTGATAATAGATTTTGTGCCTAACCATACGGCGCGTATCTATCATTCAGACGTTGCGCCTGCAGGCGTCGAGGATTTCGGCAAGAATGACGATATGCGGATGAATTTTGCGCGCGACAACAACTACTATTATATATCCAACCAGCAGTTCTATCCGTCGTTCGACCTTGGAGCGGAAGGTAATGTGCCCTACGTGGAATTTCCTGCAAAGGCTACGGGTAACGACTGTTTCACGGCTTTCTGTTCGAAGAATGATTGGTATGAGACGGTGAAACTGAACTATGGTCATGACTATAACGACAATTCCGACCATTTTGATCCCGTGCCTGACACGTGGCGCAAGATGCTTCACATATTGAAGTTCTGGGTGTCGAAGGGTGTTGACGGTTTCCGTTGCGACATGGTGTTTATGGTGCCGCTGCCATTCTGGCATTGGGCGATACCGCAGGTTAAGAGTGTCAATCCCGATGTGTTGTTCATAGGAGAGATTTATGATGTGGGTCTTTACCGTCCCTTCCTTGATTACGGATGTTTCGACTATCTGTATGACAAGGTTAATCTCTACGATACGCTTGTCGGCATAGAGACCCACGGCAGGAGCGCGGCACAGCTGACCGGATGCTGGCAGACCGTGGACGGCATCGGCGACCGTATGCTCAATTTCCTTGAGAACCATGATGAGGTGCGTTTCGGTTCGAAGGCATACGCCGGCGACTCTCTTCGCGTGATTCCCTCTCTTGTCACCGCCTCGATGATTTCCAAAGGACCGGTGATGATCTATTACGGTCAGGAACTCGGCGAGCAGGCGCGCGACAACGAAGGCTTTGCCGGAGATAACGACAGGACAACGATATTCGACTATTGGAGCATCTCTACCGTAAGACGTTGGATCAACGGAGGGAAATGCGACGATGAATTATTATCCCCCCACGAGCGTTGGCTCCGGGAGGTCTACAAGAAGGTCCTCACCTTGTGTAATGAGCGAGCGGCATTGCGGGAGGGTGGATTCTTCGACCTCATGTATGCCAATCTACAGCATCCGGGTTTTGACCCCCACCGTCATTTTGCATTCCTTAGATACAAAGGAGATGATGTGCTTTTGATCGTGGTCAATTTCTCACGCGAGGAATCCCATGTCAGTATAAATATTCCGGCAACGGCGTTTGATATGTCGGGCATGATGCGTGGAGAGATTATAACCGAGGATCTCCTTTGGGGCAAGCCACATAAGTTGAATCTTTCGGTCGACCGACCGGTTTCCGTCTATCTGAGTGCCGCCGATGCCATAGTGTTGCCTGTAGGCAAGTTACGCGGGCAGTCCGGAGGTAAACTGACGGGGTCGCAATTGCGCGGCAAAAAGAAATCGGTTTGAAATTGCGGATAATTCAAAAATTAGTCTTAATTTTGTAAACCAATTTTTACCAATTCATATCATGAGCAATTATCTTCCGCCCATAAAGGTTTTCGCAGGCACTAAGAGTCATTATCTCGGGGAGTCAATCTGCAAGGATCTGGGCATAGAGTTAGGCAAAATGAAGATCGAGACATTTGCCGACGGCGAGTTCGAAGTTTCATTCGAGGAGTCGATCCGCGGTGCCGAGGTCTATCTGGTTCAATCAACATTCCCGAATACGGACAATCTGATGGAACTTCTCCTGATGATCGACGCCGCCAAGCGTGCGTCGGCAGCCACGATTGTGGCAGTGGTTCCCTATTTCGGATGGGCGCGTCAGGACAGAAAGGATAAGCCGAGAGTGTCGATCGCGGCAAAGCTTGTGGCAGACCTTCTGAGTGTGGCGGGCATTGACCGTCTTATCACCATGGATTTGCACGCAGATCAGATTCAGGGATTCTTCAATGTGCCGGTTGATCATTTATATGCCTCTTCAATTTTTATCCCCTACATTGAGAGCCTACACCTTAAGAATTTGGTGATTGCTTCTCCCGATGTCGGTGGAGCGAAGAGAGCCAATTCATACGCAAAATATTTCGATGTGCCTCTTGTGCTTTGCCATAAGCAGCGTGCCAAGGCAAACGTAGTGGAGAAAATGACAGTCATAGGCGATGTGGCTGGCAAGAACGTGGTTCTCGTGGACGACATCAGCGACACCGCCGGCACAATCACGAAAGCCGCCGACCTCTTGATGGAGAACGGGGCAGAGTCAGTGAGAGCATTGTGCAGCCATGCAGTGATGAGCGATCCTGCTACAGAGAGGGTTAAGACATCCGGACTGACCGAGATTGTATTTACGGATTCAATCCCGTATGTTAAGGAGAATCCGAAGGCAGTGGTGCTCCCTGTTGCAAAACTGTTTGCCGACACAATCCGTCGTATCCACAACAACCAGTCGATTTCTTCACAATATCTCTTCAAATAAAATCAACGGTCAATACTTGACTATGTAGCGATACAAAAAATGGACACGATTCAATCGTGTCCATTTTTTTGTATCGTAATTTGTGTGGGATTACCAGATGATCACGCGCTCGGAAGCGGGACGGAACATCGGATCACCCTCCTTGATGCTGAATGACTCGAAGAACGGCTCAAGATTCTTAAGCGACACGTTGACACGGTTCTTGCCAAGGGAGTGTACGTCGCCCGACGTGAGTGAACGGATCTCCTCATCGCGGATGTTGTTTGCCCAAAGATTAGCGAAGTTGAGGTAGAAGGCCTGTTTAGGAGTGAAGCCATCGATCATAGCCTCTTCTGATTCCACATTCACGCCTTTCTTCTTCTGGGAGTCAAGAAACGCGGTCATTGCTATTCTCAGACCACCCTGGTCGGCAATGTTTTCGCCGAGTGTGTACTGTCCGTTGGCATGAAGACCGGGAAGAACTTCCACAGCAGAAAATTGCTCCACAAGACCGTTGGTCAGTTTGGCAAATGCCTCGGCATCTTCCGGAGTCCACCAGTTCGACATATTACCTTCAGCATCAAACTGGCAACCCTGGTCGTCGAAACCATGGGTAAGCTCATGACCGATTACCACACCAATGCCGCCATAGTTCTCCGCATCGCTTGCCTCCGGATCAAAGAACGGAGCCTGAAGGATACCTGCCGGGAACACAATCTCATTGTTGAGCGGGTTGTAGTATGCATTGATTGTCTGCGGAGTCATGCCCCATTCAGTGCGGTCAACGGGTTTGCCCCATTTCTCGAGAGCCTTTTTCGTCTGCCACATATTGGCATTATGCACATTCTCCCAATAAGAGAGGGCGGGATCAATCTCAAGTTCGGAATAATCCTTCCATTTGTCGGGATAACCGATCTTTACTGTGATGGAATTCAGCTTTTTCATGGCCTGCACCTTAGTGTCGTCGCTCATCCAGGGAAGGTGGATTATGTGCTTGCCGAGAGCTGTGCGAAGATTCTCCACCAGTCCGATCATATAGTCTTTTGACGACTGGGGGAAATATTGCTCCACGTATAATTCGCCGATAGCTTCACCGAGATAACCTTCAGTGACTCCGAGGGCTCTCTTCCAGCGGGGTTGCTGCTCCTGAACTCCGCTCATGACCTTGTTGAACTCAAATGCTGCGTCAGAGAAACTGTCGCTGAGGAACGGTGCTGCATTTCTGACATACTGCCATAGGTAATAGTCTTTCTTCTCGCGGTCAGAGAGTGATGCAAAGAGATTGTCAGCCTGTTTTACGGTATTGATCTCAGTGACAATCACCTGCTCCGGAGTCTCTATCCCCATAGTCTCGATGAAGAATCTGTCCCAAGGCAGATTAGGATACATCTCCTTGAGCTGTGCGATTGAGCGGGGGTTATACATTGCCGGAATGTTGCGGCTCTCCTCACGGGTCCAAGTGGAATCGGCGAGAAGGGTCTCCACCTTCATCACGTTTTTCACGATTCTGCGGGCATCCTTCTTGCTGTAGCCGGCATTCATCATCTGGCGTTCGATAAGCTTCTGGTAAGCCTCTCTGACGTCTTTGTTGCGCTTGTCGTTCTTGAGATAGTAATCCCTGTCGCCCAAAGAGAGACCACCGCCGCTTACATACATGGCATACTCCTTACTGTTGGCAAGGTTCTCCATCGGACCGCCGCCAAAGAGGGGAGATGCATAGTTCTTGTGAAGCCAGAGGAAAAGGTCGGTCATGCCGTCATGGTCGGTGTTCTCGATCTTTGCAAGGTCAGCCTTTATAGGTGTGGCACCGAGCTGGTTGCGACGCACGGAATCCATAGCGGCATCGTAGAGTGATGCAATCTTATAGGCATTGGTACCCTTTGCCGGATTCTTCTTTGAGAGATTTGTCACAATACGACGGATACGGTTATTGCTGGAATCATTTAGGATGTTAAACTGACCATAGCGTGCATATTCCGGGGTGAGGGGATGACTCTCCATCCATCCTTTGTTGACGTGCTGGTAAAAATCCTGTGATGCAGGTGTGTTCGGGTCGATTCCCTTGGGATCAACGCTTTTCAGATGTTCGGCAGAGGCAGTGAATGGAATCGCTGCCATAGCCAAAATAAGAGCTGAGCTAAAAAATCTCATAATTATTATATGTTGGTTTTGATAAATGTTTCAATCATTCAATAATCAAGGCATCTCTTATGGTGGATGCTTTCGCCTCTGTCTCTTGCCATTCCGCTTCTGTATTAGAGCGCAGGGTTATGCCTCCCCCGACATAGATGCAGAATCTTTCCATCTCGATGCAGCAGCATCGTAGAGTGACGAACAGGGAGAAGTCGGCTGGCGATCTGAACGGACCGCAGAAACCTCCGTAGCATCCACGGTCGAAGCGTTCGGTCTGACGGATTGTATCCAACGCCACATCTCGCGGGGTGCCGCATAGAGCCGGGGTGGGGGATAGTTGGTGGAGAATGGATTGTATCCTGTCCGTGGTCATCGGTTCATGGGAGGAGGCGGATATGTCGGTGCATAGATGCTCCACCTTCCCGGCGTTGCGCGTGTATAACGGTGATATGGATATGTCAAGACCGTTTCCTGAAAGAGTTTCGGAGATGAAGTCTGTGACCATCTGCTGTTCCTCAAGATTCTTGCAGTCCCATTCTCCCGATTCACCCGCCGCCCGTGTGCCTGCGAGAGCCATAGTCTTCACTCCATTCCCGGAGGCTTCAAGCAGCAACTCCGGCGATGCGCCTATCCAGCATCCGGTCAATGGTGTTGAGAGGCAGAATACGAACGCATTCGGATGCCGTCGCGACAATTCCGCAAACGTGCTCCCCACATCGATTCTGCCGTTGTTGACAATTACCCTCGATGCTACAATCTTTCCCGTTCCGTAAGTGGAAAGGGCGGATTTTATGGCGTCAATCTCTGCGGCATGCTCCTCTCTTGGAGTGGATGTTGAAGGGAACCGATATTGAAATCCGTCAGCCTTGATGTTTCGCTTTGCCGGACGATAGGGTATGGTCAGTATAGGCATATCGGGCAGAAACGGGGCTATGACGAATCCACGTTCACCAATCCCTTCCACAACGTGCTCGGAACTTCCGAAAGAGATCATGAGGTCTCCCGGCATACGGTAGGCATAAAAAGCCAGTTGCGACTCTATCGCCCCGCGTATCTCTTCCGACAGCGACACCATGGCAGATGGGTCGGAGAAGAAAATCATCGGACCATTAGTGGCTCTGCGTGCGTCTTTGTCAAATCTTATCGACATTGCAATGAGTGATTTGTATTATCTGACGGTCTCTCCCACCAATTCAAAGGGGAAGGCTTCCGTAATTCTGACATTGACAAACTGACCCGGCGACAACGAGGAATCGTTGATTATCACTTCCGGATCCACTTCCGGAGAATCGAATTGGGTCCTGCCGATGGCTTTGTCCCCCTCGATACGGTCGATTAGGACGCGTTGCACAGTCCCTATCATCTCTTCGTTGAGTTGCAGTGCAATCTCCTCCTGTATCTCCATTATCTTGTCAAGACGGGCTTGTTTCACGTCGTCGGGGATAGAGTCGTCAAGATTCTTTGCGGCATACGTATCATCCTCCTCGCAGTATGCGAACGCACCCATACGGTCAAATCTCTGTGTCCGCACAAGATCCACCAGTTCTTCAAACTCCTTCTCACCCTCACCGGGGAATCCTGTCATGAGAGTGGTGCGAAGCTTTATCCCCGGCACTTCTCTCCGGATGGTCTCTATCAGTCGGAGGGTGGCATCCTTGTCGATATGCCGGCGCATGTTGTCGAGCACCGGATTGGCGATATGCTGCAATGCAATGTCGAGATATTTGCACACGTTGTCATACTTCTCCATCACCGGAAGGATATCGGTGGGGAAATCGGCTGGATAGGCATAGTGCAGGCGTATCCATTCCACACCGGGAGTGAGAGCCATCCTCTCGATCAGTTCGGCAAGGGCATGACGTCCATAGAGGTCGGTGCCGTATGATGACAGATCCTGGGCAATGACGTTGAACTCCTTCACACCTTCGTCAACGAGCGACTTCACCTCCTCCAAGATCTCCTCGATAGGTCGGGAGGTGTGGCGTCCGGTGATGATCGGTATGGCACAGAATGCACAGAAACGGTTGCATCCCTCCGATATCTTCAGATACGCGCTGTGAGGGGGAGTGGTGAGGGTGCGTTCCCATTCCTTCGGACGGTTATCTTCTTTCTTTCTGTCAGGCAGACGATTGATAAACTCTTTCCAATCAAATTTGCCATACCATGTGTCAACCTCGGGAATCTCTGCCTTCAGGTCGTCCATGTATCTTTGCGAGAGGCAACCCATCACGATTATCCTCTTTATCTTCCCCTCCTCTTTCAGTCGGGCGAGGTCAAGGATTACGGATATGGATTCCTCCTTCGCGTCGGCGATGAATCCGCAGGTATTGACCACCACGTATTCTCCACATACATCGTCGGAATCGTGGCATACTTCATACCCCTTCGCCGATAATTGGCGAATGAGCCGCTCCGAATCGATAAGATTCTTGGAGCAGCCCATTGAGATTATGTCTATTCTGTTTTTCTTGAACATAAGGATTATTTTTCGGCAAGGAATAATGACCTGACAAATTCTTCAGCACGGAAAATCTGAAGGTCTTCCAATCCTTCGCCGATACCGATATATTTTACGGGTATCTTGAACTGGTCGCTGATGCCTATTACGACGCCGCCCTTTGCGGTGCCGTCAAGTTTCGTGACGGCAAGGGCATTTACCTCTGTCGCAGCCACAAACTGGCGAGCCTGTTCGAAAGCGTTCTGCCCGGTTGATCCGTCAAGCACGAGAAGAATCTCCTGCGGGGCTGCCGGTACCACGCGTTTCATCACGTTCTTAATCTTGGTAAGCTCATTCATCAGTCCAATCTTATTATGCAGACGTCCGGCAGTGTCGATTATCACCACATCGGCACCCTGAGCCTTTGCCGAAGATAGCGTGTCGAACGCCACAGCAGCCGGATCACTACCCATTTTCTGTTTCACGACGGGCACACCGACTCTCTCGCCCCAGATGTCGAGCTGTTCGATGGCAGCGGCACGGAAAGTATCGGCAGCACCGAGCACTACCTTATTGCCGGCTTTCTTATACTGGGCAGCCAGCTTACCGATAGTAGTGGTTTTGCCCACACCATTCACCCCGACCACCATGATCACGTAAGGATCACCGGTTTTCTTAATCTCGAAATCATCCAGATTGTCGCCGTCGTTATCCGGACGAGCAAGCATATCAGAAATCTCCTCACAGAGCAGATTGTTAAGCTCCTCAGAGTTTACATACTTATCGCGCGCCACACGTTGTTCGATCCTCTCGATAATCTTCAGGGTAGTGTCAACCCCTACGTCGCTCGTGATGAAAGCCTCTTCAAGATTGTCGAGCACCTCATCGTCAATTTTGCTTTTCCCTGCGACGGCACGGGTGATTTTACTCCATACCCCTTCTTTCGTTTTCTGAAGGCCGGTGTCAAGCTTTTCCTTTTTTTCTTTTGAGAACAGTTTTTTGAAGAATCCCATATTTACGTGAGTTTTGATTCAGTTAGAGGTGCTTATGCTATCCATCCACTTGCCTGTATCAGTCGGAGAAATGACTCTATTCCAGGCAAGGGGTAGCGTATTATTATGCGAAGTTAATCAAAAATCCTCTATTCTGAAAATTTTCACACAATTAAGCTCCCATTTTCACAAAAATAGATGCTATTGTAAATGCAAGATTGCCCCACGGAACACTCTGCGGGGCAATCTTGCATTATTTCGTGGAGGAAGGGGTCTTCGTTGAGGTTGAATCCGGACTGTTTGTCGTGGTCTTGGATTTTGATGCCGGAGTCTCTTTCTTTGTAGAGGGGGTACCGATAGTGGTCTTCTCAGCTGTTTTTGTAGACTTTTTTGTGGATTTCTTATGTGGGTCGCTGTCGGTTGCGGCAGTTGGTGCTTTTGATGTGGTAGAGGAGTCTGCTGTCTGACTGTCGTCATCTGATTGGGGATATGCGAGTTCACCCCAGTCGGCTATGTCGTCCCAATCTGCGTTTTCATCCTGCGATTGATTCTCATCCAGCAAACGCTGCTCCTTCTCCCGTCTCTCTTTTCTTTCCTGATTCCATCGGATGTTTCGTTGACGATCCTGTTCGGTCGCGAGATTGATGATTCTTCCGGCGGAGGTTGCCCCGAGAATGAACCCTATTGCCCATATTACGGATAGCGATATCTTGGTATTCTTGGATAAGGGCTGACGGTCTTTCTTCAGCCCCATACGGATGAGCAGGAAAAGGGGGATGCCGAGAGCGAGAAGACTACCTATTCCGCATATCACGCCCCAGATCGGTATTGTGCCGGCTTCCTCCATCCAAGAGGGATAATTATCCCCGAATAGGGTTCCTCCCCAGCTCGTGCTGAAAGCGATCAGTGCGAAGATACATCCTATCAGACCGACCGCCATTGCGAAGAGGATAGGTATGGCTATCACGAGTCCTAAGATTACCAGCAGGCGTGCGCAGACACCGAAGAAAGATGCGAGGGAATCGCTGAAATTGATATTTCTTGAGGAAGTGAAGGGAGCTTGCGACTGCATGTTCTCCTCCTTGAAGTTATCAGTGACAGTCTTGCCGATATTCTCCACGGTAGGCTGTTCGCCCATCATTTGCATTCTTTCGAGAGGAGTACGTGCCTCGGGCACCACGAGCCATAGTATCAGATAGGCAATGCCCATCGTAGAGATGGATACGATTGTGAGGAGCACCGTGAGAAGTCTGACGGCTGTAGGGTCAGTGCCGAAATAGTGGGCGAGACCGGAGCAAACGCCACCGACCATTGCATTTTGAGGGTCGCGGAATAGTTTCTTGTTCTTTTTCTTAAAGGGCGGAATGAAGGGTGGAGGGGTGATTGTCTCGGAAGAGAAAGATGAGTATGATGAGGAATTGCCGTTTATCTGTATGGATTCATCCTCCTCGATCATATCCTCCGGTTGTCCCACGCGCTTGATAACCTCTTCCACATCCTTTGCGGTGACGATCGCACTTCCGGAGGCGGTGCATTCAAGGAGTAGCTCAGCCACACGGCTCTCAATATCGCTGACGAGTTCGCGAGTGTCGTCCTGACGGGCGAAGGCATGCTCGAGGGTGTCGAGATAGTCGTTGAGGAGGGTATATGCGTCGTCATCGATTGTGAAGGGGAATCCGGCGACGTTTATTGTGAATGTTTTTTTCATGAGTTTAATGTTGATGGTGTGTAAGGAAAAATAAGGATAGTTGTAAATATTACTGCATGTTCCTGAAATGGTTTACGTTTGCCACAATCTCGTCCCATGCTTCCGACATCTCTTCGAGAGTGTCTTTCCCGACGTCGGTGATGAAATAATATTTCCGGGGGGGACCTTTCGGACTCTCTTCCCATTCGTAGTTGAGCTTACCCTCCTTCCTTAGCCTGTTGAGGAGAGTGTAGAGAGTGCCTTCCACCACTATCAGCGATGCTTCCGAGAGTCCGTTGATTATGTCGGAGGGATAAGCCCGTTGTCTGCTGAGCAGAAGGAGCACGCAATATTCCAGTATCCCCTTACGCATCTGCGCGCGGATGTTGGAGTCTGTTGTCTTTGTTTTATCAGTCATAGGTTGGGTTCATGTTTATATGAATAACTTATGGATTAGGAATTATATTATAGTCCGTTTCCGGATTTTGCTCCGAATGAGGATTTATCATCGTTGTTGATTGATTTGTCGGTCTTCTTGACGTCGCTCTTCAACGAACCGAATCTCCAGCTGAGGGATATGCCGACATTCCAGTTGGAATTTTTATATTCGCCGGTGGTGCGGATCCCTTTTGTGTCGGTTACGGTGCGGTAGGTGTTGTGCCCCTGGAGGAAGTTGTTTGCACTCAATGTGACGGTCATAGCATCATTTTTGAGGAAATCTTTGCTGATGCCGAGTCCGTAGTAGTAGTAGCCGTCGTTATACCCGGTGAGGTTATAGCTTCGTGTTTTTTGACCGCCGTAGAGGTTGAACTTGAAACCTGACTGGAGAGAATAGTTCCAGTTGGCACCGTAATTCAGATTCCATCCCTTGTTGCTCATCTCCTCTGCGGAGAACATCTGGCGGGTGAGGCGTGCGTTGACCATGAACTGCATGCGCGGGATTATCGTCCAGTTGCACATCCCGAAGATTGCGATACGGCGGTCATGACCCATGTTGCCGTAAGATTCATACAGCACGTCATCGATCATCGTGTAGGTATGTGCGATGGAATTGTCGATAGATGAGTATTCAATACCGATGTTTCCACCGAATACGCTTCCGAAGTTGGTGTAAGTCAGCGAGACTTTATTGGATTTCTCACTCGATAGATTGGGATTACCCATTGTGACCTGGTTTGGGGTGAAAGTCTGTTTGAATGGGTTGACCTGACTGAGAGATGGGCGTGAGATTCTCATCTGATAGGCGAGGCGTAGGTTAGACGTATAGGAGAAAGAGTAGGTCAGTCCGGCATTAGGCACCACGTCGTTCAGATGGTTCAGGAAATCGGGAGTGTCGCCATAATGGAAGTTGATGCCCATGCGCGTGTGCTCGTATCTTACTCCGGCGTTGGCGGATAGATTGCCGAATTTGCCGGTATAGGAGGCGTATGCGGCATAAATATCCTGAATCTGTGTCAAATCGCTTTTGTCGGTCAATTCTGCAGTTGACCCGCTATCGCCGTTCAGATTATAGGAATCGGTGTTGTTGCGACGCCACACTGCCTTCCCACCAAGCTCGAGCTTATGTTTCCCGTCGCCGAAAGGATTCTCATAATCAAGCTGTATGGTGTGTTCATTGTTGAAATCCTTGTTAAGCATTTTTTCATACGGGTCCGCAAGACTCACTCCGGAGGATTTCTCCGTAAATAGATTTCCTTCCAGCTTATTATAGCCATGGTTGAAGAGGTAGGAGAGTATTGTCTTGTGGCCGTTGCCGTTGAAGTCGTGCTGCCATGATGTGCCGGCGGTAATACCGGTGTTGGCAATCTGTGCGTCAATTCTGCGGAACACTTCGCCACGTATGGAGTTGTCGGCATTATATATGATAGAGGAGTAGGTTGACTTATCTTTCAGCAGATCCCCTTTTACGGCATATATGTTGCTGTTGACGGTGATGAGGTCCCTGTCGGAGAGGTCGTAAGAGAGATTTAGTCCACCGCCGATGTAGTCGAATCCCACTCTCTGTTTCATGCTGTTGACCTGTCTGCCTGCATCCGAGGAGAGGGTGTTTTCAAGTGTTGTGATGTTGTCGGAATGTTGAGGCACGAGTCTGCCGTTGGCGTAATCGAAGTTGGCACTCATAGTAAGTTTCCCCTTCTTCATGCGCCCGTAGAGCGAACCGCCTGATTGAGCTTTCGACAAGGTAGCCTGTATTGATCCTGAATAACCATCTGTTGAATTTTTAGTTATGGTTATGAGGTTGAGGATTCCGGCAGTGCCTTCCGCGTCATACTTTGCACCCGGTTCGGTGATGACCTCAACCTTTACGATGGCATCGGCAGGCATAGCCTTGAAGATGTTCTTATAGTTGGCTGATAGGGAGGGGTCTTCCTTGCCGTTTACGTAGATTTTGAAATTCTCTTGACCATTGATTCGGATCTTGTCCTCACCGTCTACGCTGACCATCGGCACCTTTCGTAGTGCGTCAAGAAGAGTGTTACCTTTGGTTGAGGGATCCTCTTGCAGATTGTATGTCAATTTGGCACCGTCGGATTGCACAATCGGTTTGTCAGCCACCACGACAAGATCCTCCAGATCATAGGAGCTTCCGGCGGTGGTGTCGTTTTTCTGAACGTCCTGCGCGAAGGCGGCGTTTGCGGAGAGGATGAGAGGGATAGCGAAGAATGAAGTTTTCATAACTTTGTGGAAGTTTAGTTTAGCGTTGAATGTTTTTCCAGCGTTGAATGCAAATTAGAATCGATTTATCAGCGTTGAAAGTTTCAGCGAAGAATGTTGAATGTTTTTTGCGGAGAGAGATGAATGTTTTTTGTTTTGGCGTTGTGCGGAATGAATCCGCGAAGAGTGAAAGTAGTGAGTCCGGCAAACGTACTTCGTCACGCGTTACGGAGTGGTGTTCCCTGATTCACGATGCAAAGTTATAAATAAATTTAGTACTATGCAATACATAGTAGTAAAAAAATGTCGGTAGTAATGTAAAAATAATAGCTGTCAATAAAGGGTACTTGGTTAAAGCCATTGAAACAGTGAATCTTGCATAAAAGAGGTCAGCAAGCAAATTTTTTTTGAAAAAATTAGAAATCCTCAAAAATTTTTTAATCTGCTTGCTGACCAACTACTCTATATCCATCATTCAGCCTCGAATTGGCTTAATTCTTTAAGGTTTTCATTTATCTCAGCCAGTTCCTTTTTCGTTTTCTTATAGCCCCATGATGCGCTTGCTACGACAAAAGCTATTGCAAACAGGAATATCCCCTGATGAAATGTATCGCTTTGAAAGCCTTTCCCCTCCAAGGAGAAGAACAGTATTAGGGCGATACCGATTACAGACACCATGATTGGTGCATTGAATGTGTATAGCTTCTGATAACGTGTGATGCTTTTCTGCAATCCGATAACCCCTGACCGGTAGTCTTCGCTCTTGGGAATTGCTTTCAGCACAAAGAGGATGTAGAAGAAAAGACCTACGATTAGAGTCTCGATTACAGCGAAGGAATACCAATGTTGGATCGCTCCCGTCGCGTATTGTATCGGAAATATGATTGCGAAAAGAATCATGGCATAAAGATTTCCCTTTTCTTTATTTCGGATTTTATCGTAGCCACCGATTGCCTTTTGGGAAAGCAGTTTCTTTATGGCTTCATTATTGACAGTTTCTCTATTTTCGAGACGCTTGTTGAGGGCATCCCAGTTCTTTTTCATTGCGTCTATATCCATAATCATATTTTATTTAGGAGTTTGACATCTCTTTTAATTTGTTTTTTACTCGGTTTATTTTAGTTGCAACGTTGCTTCTTGTGATTCCCAAGATATCGGCTATCTCCTGATAGTTCAGATCATCGAGCCAGAGAAGTATAAGGGCACGATCATATTTATCTAATTTTTTGATCATGTCATACATCTCCTTTATTTGCCCTGTCTTACCATCCTCACTTGTCAGGATATTCTCCAATTCGGATGTCAATTGAATATTGGAGTGATGCTTGGTCTCTTTTCTCAATGAGGAGACCGCAGTATGCAAAGACACCTGGTAAATCCATGTTGATAATTTGCTCTCGCCTCTGAAAGAAGGATAACTTCTCCATAGATTGAGGAGTATATCCTGATAAAGGTCATTCATCTCATAACTTCCGGTAGCGTAGGCATTACATACCTTATAAATAAGGCTTGAATGGCTTGATACCATCTTTACAAATTCTATATGTAGCTGTTCTGCGGTCATCTATCATTGTTTTATTGTCATTGTTTTTATTTGTTTGTCACATTAGTCGCACAATCTTCAAAAAAGTCACAACGAAACATCAATTTTTTACAAAAATAATGAAAAGACACGATGATTTATAAAAAATGACCCGCTGGCAGAGCTTACGGTATGCCAAACGGGTACTGTTATCGTTGATTACGGTCAAAGCCGTATATCTTCTTAAACATGTTGCAAATATCCGCTAATCAGTACATAGGAGCGGTTTGAGTAAATCCTCTGTCTCATATCCCATCTTCAAAGACTTTTATAGATTGAGTCAAACTGTAGAGTGATGAATTTAAAATCGGCAAATCCTTTTGAATCGGGGCTCCGCCATAATGATGTGGGTTTATAATGACCATGTTGAGTTATGGAACGAAGGAGAGTTGCCGGAAAATATGGATGTTTTTACTTTATTGAAAAAGCATAAGTCGCGTCAACGCAATCCGAAGATTGCGAACGTGTTTTATCGTGCCGGACTAATTGAAATATGGGGTCGTGGCATAAATAAGATACGCACTGAATTTGAAAAAGTAGAGATGCCTATGCCAGACTTTGAAGAAACCGAAGGCGGATTGATGGTGTCTTTCAAAAGGAAGCACCCAGCACATCAAGACAAGGGTTCAGATAGTGCCACCACACAAGTTACCACACAAGTTACCACACAAGTTACCACACAAGTTCAGGCACTGATGACGGCAATTGGCAATGAAGAAATGTCAGTAAAGCAGCTTATGGAAGCCTTGAATCTAAAGAATCGTCATAATTTTTTGGATAATTATCTAACGCCTGCGATTGAAGGTGGATTATTGACACCTATTTTCCCAAATCAGCCACGCCACCCGCGGCAAAAATATCGCCGAAAATAGGCTTTATGACTTGTGCCAGACTTGGCTACGCGAAAGCGCAACATAATTATTGGGTTAAAGTAACATTCATCGTATGGGGTATTTTGTGGGGATTGCTATTTATCCCATTTGCTATTTACATATCTTTTATCAAACATGACGGATTTATTGCTTTGGTCATTTTATCTGGTGTGTTCTGGCAAATAGTATTCACTTTAATACCTTTGGGAGTGGCTATATGGTATTACAAAAGCAAATTCTATGAATAATAAGGTATTTTGGATTACTTATGCGGTTGCCGTCATACTGGATGCTATCATTTGCGTCGGACTACCATTCAACGAGGATAATCTGATATTGATTGCTGCGATGTTGTTGCTATTGGTGACGATAACCATATACCATTGTAATAGCAAAAGAGTATCATTTGTGAATTTGATAATAATGATAGCCTACTCTGCTCTATTGGGTTATAATCTGTTGTTCAACAGTGAGCATGGTGCCGGATTTACGTGGTGGTTTTACTTGCTGATGCTCTCTCTTGTTCAATTCGTTACATTGGTTGTTTATATGATAATTAAAAATATTGAGAATTGGAGGTTGAAATAAGAGATGAGCACCAAAAGATAAAAACGCCTCCGATTATTCATCTCATGAGAAATAAACCAGGATACACTTTTTAGTGTTATATATTTTGAATTATTGATTTTATGGTGTATTTTTGTACCATAAAATCTTACCGAATATGATTACAATAAAGACAGAACAGGAAGTTGAGGCATTCCTTCATGAATTTAAACCGAAATTTAATATCTGGGGAATAATCTTCCTGCACCGTGATAAAAATGAGGACAATCTGTATATCATTCCATGAAGCGGAGCATCCACTTAATTACCCATTCAAAAATAAATAAGATATGGAAAAATATATAGATATGAAAAGCCCTTTGACCGGAGGTAGAGTCAAGGAGGTGAGCACCATGGAAGAGAAGATTTTTCGTAAGGAGAAATTTCGCGTCCATGTGCGTTATTGTGTCTGTGAGGATTCGGGGGAACAGTTTACCACTACAGAGCAGGACATACTGCAATTCAATGACCTGTATTCGCAATACCGTATAAGGCACGGCATACCATTTCCTGATGAAATCAAGGATATACGCCAGAAATATGGACTGAATTATTCTCAAATTTCAAGGATACTTGGTTTCGGGGCAAATCAATATGCCAAATATGAATCCGGTGAGATTCCTTCAGAGTCAAATGGTAAGATGATAGCAGCTATCAAGGATAAGAATGTGCTGTTAGGATTACTGAAAGGATGTAAGGATGTTTTCCTCCCTTCGGAATATGACCGTATTTTTACGTCTGTCAACATGAGCGAAATGAAGGAGGATGAGTATTCTCCGCTTTATCATATAATATTTCGTGATGGTAGCCGGAATATTTTCAATGGCTACGGATATAAGAATATATACAAATTGTTTGACATGGTGAGATACATTGTCAATAAACATGGAGATGTGTTCCCTACGAAATTGAATAAACTGATGTTCTATGCGGATTTTTACCATTATCGTAAGACGGGACTTTCAATAAGTGGTCTTCAGTATCGTGCACTGAATTTCGGACCGGTGCCTGATCATTATGCCACGATTTATGATAATGTGCCCGGATTGGAGAAACGATTGATTAAGGCGCACGATATGGTCAGCACTCTGTTGGCGTGTCATAATATTGGCGATTGCGACAGTCTGTCTGATTCCGAAAAGGAGTCAATTGACTATGTGGTTGAGAAATTAAGGTCGTTCACGGTTTCTCAAATAATAAAATCCAGTCATGAGGAAACCGGATGGTTGGCGTGCTCAACGGCTCATGCTCATATTGCATACGATGAAGCGTTTGATCTGAAATTGCTTTAGGCAACCTTTCAAAAGATATTGCCCGTGAGGGCGTCTATTTCATAAAACATTTAATGATCTCTGGTCCTCCGGCTGAAAAGGCGGAGGATTTTTCGTAAGATAATAAAACAGATAAGGGAATAAGGTTCCGAAATTTGTTTCCGAGAAATTACATGTCGTCAATATCAAGAAGCATCCATTTCCCTTGTAGGAGACCTTCGAGTATGTTTTCCATGCAGAGGTTCCAGCTTACGAAACCCTGTATGCTTCCGTCGGGATTGCGGTATTTGAAATTGGAGGGGGCAAGTGGCTCACCGGTCTCTGCGTGATAAGTCTCGTGCATGGTGCCATACTCGTCAAGATCCTTCGCCATGAGCGCGCCAACCTTCTCAGCCATCCATGCCACGTCCTCGTCAAAACCATAGTTGTGAAGCCCTACGGAATAGATGTAGCTGGTGATTCCCCAAATCGGTCCCTGCCAGTTGGAGAAGGGCACAATGATGTTCTTATTATTGTAGTCGACGTCTGATGCGGAGAGACTGCGGAAGCCATGAGGAGCCTTCATGTGTTTCTCATCAAGCATATACCTACTGATCATTCTGCGACCTCTATCTTCGGGTGCCATACGATAAAAGAGAGGAACAAACGTAGAATATCCGACTCTTCTGTATTGCTCTCGTGAATCACGGTCCACATTATAATAGCATCCGTCATCCTCATTCCAGCATATCTCATTGAGAGCGGTCTTTATACCGAGAGCTTCCTTCCTCAGACGGGTGGCATCTGCCTTCATACCGAGTTTTTCGGCGATGGCTGCCTGTGCAAGAAGTTCCCCATATTGGAAAGCACTTGCATCCACGGATATGAACGACCGCGAATCATCCTTGAAGTAATTCAGGGCAGGATTATTGTCGGCTCCGCTTTGCATTGCGATTTCCCAGAAGTAGAGTCCGGATACGGAATCAAGCTGGGTGGATCGGCGATAGTCAAGCACCCGTTTAAGGTCATTATATATCGGGCGTATCCATTCCCAGTCGCCTGTAGCCTTTGAATAATGGTAAGCACCCTGGGAGAGGAACGGTTTCATTGCAAACTTTCCGCTGTAGGCCTGACGCGGACCTTTTGACGTCATACATCCCGCCACATATCCATCCTTATCAATACCTTGCGAAAAGGTCAGCACCCAGTTCTTCATATATTCCGGCTCACCTTTGGATATGAAATGATTAGCCATGAAGAAAGCATCCCAATCCCAAAGCTGTGAATAGAAACCGGCTGGTATCAGATACGTATACTTTATGAAACCGTCGGGCGACTTCACCACCTGCTGACGCAACAGTTTGAAACCATCCGCCAGTCTCTTATGGATGCGTCTGAGACTTTCGGAGTTCTTAAAATCCGAACGATTCTCCGTGCTTGCAGCAAACGAAGTCAGGGTCATATTGCACATTGCCAATATTAAAGCTATTGATAAAATAATTCTTTTCATTGATGTTAAGATTAAATAACTGAAGTTTTGCAATCTCCACTTCAGCCTGTTTATGATTTGATAGGAGTCAGAGAATTAAACACGACATCCGGTATTACAGGGCAAATATACACAAATTTTGAATTATCTCCATCAAAATATCTCATTTTATTATTTACCGGTTGGGGATTAATATTGCAATAATTCTGATACCTCCGGAATCCTGCACGAAGACAGGGTTAGACAATATCAATAGTCCTTCTTAAAAGTAGAAGCATCTTTAGCCATTAAATAGTAGATATGCGGCCATTATAGCAATATTGATTGTATTGATAATAACCTTCCTTGACGTTTGCTTGATTGTCGGCACTTCGGTCTATTGGATTCTTTATATAGCACAGGCATTTGCCATAATAGCAGGAGAGGTCAGTCTGCCCCGTTCTGTAAAGATGAATAAGCATTAGAGATTACTTGTCTTATTCAAAGCGATGGTATATGTCGTTGTAGATCGTGATATATTTTCGTCCTACAGGCACCGGATGCTTATAATAGTTGAGATAAATGGTGCGGTTGGAGAATTTCTCGATATATTGGGTTGACACAATGAAAGATCTATGTATCCTTACGAAAGTATCCGATGGTAGTTTGGATTCAAGATCCTTCATTGTAATCTGTGATACTACAGTCGGCAAATCTTTTCTGTATATCTTGACATAATTGTCCATAGCTTCTATCAAAATGATGTCAGTAAGGGCAACCACTATGTTTTTGTGTCCCACTTTAAGGGATATGGATTTCTGCGGACTGACGTTGCTTAGTTGCAAATATTTTTTTGCCTTCCCAATCGCCTTCTCGAATCGCGGATAGAAAATTGGCTTATGAAGGAAGTCAACCGCATCCACATTGAAACCATCAAGAGCATAATTGGCATAAGCAGTGGTGAATATCAGGCATATATCATCCGGCAAATCTTTTGCCATAACCAACCCGTTATGAGAATTCATCTCAATGTCAAGAAAAACGATATCGGGGTGTGTTTCCTGAATATATGCCATGCCAAGAATGGGGGATGTGAAACTTTTCAATTCAATCTCTCCATACCTTTTGCAATGTTCTTGAAGAATACTAATGGCAATCGGTTCGTCATCAATTGCAACACATCTGATCATACTTATAATTTAATGCTAAGTTTTACATAGAAATAATCTCCATCATTCTCAATGTTGAGTGAATGGCGTTCGGAATAAAGAAGATTAAGCCGCTTCTTGCAATTTTCAATACCCATGTGCTCACCGATTCGTTTCACCGGAAAAATGCGATTCTCAGTGGAAAAAGTAAGCAAGCCATCTTTTTCAATCAATCTAATGATAATCTTGCTTTCTTCAATTGGAGAAACACCGTGTTTGAAACAGTTTTCCACAAAAGTGACAAGCAACATAGGCGGCACTTGTAATCTGTAATTCTCAACTTCAATATCTGTATGGACTGTTGTCATTTCATTAAGGCGAAGGGATTGAAGACCAATATATTGTCGGATGTAATCCACTTCGTCTGAAATAGGTACGAAATCACGGTGAGAGGATACGTGTATGTATCTTAACATAGATATGTATTCCTCTAAAGCCACCAATGCCTTTTCATCTTGTGTCAGAAACAATCCATATAAAGAATTAAGTGTGTTGAACATAAAATGAGGCTTTATCTGAGCCTTGTATAACTCAATCTCCGCCTTATCCCTTTCTGCTTCTACAGCCCTGCGTTTGGCTTTCTGCATATTGGCTTGGGTCAACAATCCCACTGCAAAACTAAAAGTCTCAACTATGACAAACAGAGACCACACGGCTTGTTGATAAGGCTGAATTGATGGCAAAATACGCACTATACCGTAATCAAATGGGTTAGTCCCCTCTTTTGGCACATATAGCTGTATTGTGGCAAACCAATATGTAATTGAAATGGAAATAAGAAATATCATAACCCCGATTACTCTTTCGCGAGTTTTCTTAAAGATAAGAGGTACGGTTACAATCCGGTTCAATACATATAAAAACAGCAGCCATGTACCGACGGCAATGACATACCATTGGAAATTATGAAACCATCGTTCTACCGGGAATATCAGAGCCATAAGTGGTAAGACGATGATACAGAATACTAAATCTATGTATAATGATATATTTTTCATTCCAAATGGGAAGTTTTAATTTGCAAAATTAAATATTTCCATAAATTTATCAAGTCTCCATTTCGTAAAAAAATGACCGCGTTGGCAGTTTTTCCATACCATAAATAATCACCATTATTGAGTATAATCGGTTTTATAGTGAAATGTTAAATTCACATTCACCCATGAAAGCATGCCGTTTGCCAATTTTTTATAGGATTAGATTGGATGTAAGGGGCTGATTGTTAATTGTGTCTAAAAAACAATACTAAGTTTTAGGTATTTCTTAAAAGGATTAAACTTCCGAACTTTGCAAAAAATTAACGACAATAATGACGACTCTGAAAAAGTATTTATTATGCTTAATGTTGATAACCTTGAACGTTGCTTACTCTTATGCGAAATATGGCGACGGGATGGTTTCAGGCAAGGTGCTTTCCTTGGACGGGGAGCCTATAGATTATGCAACAGTTTTTTTGAAAGGCACAAAGATATCATGCTCTACCAACGAGAAAGGACTTTACCATCTACATGCACCGCAAGGGGAATATACCATAGTGTTCTCTTCGGTTGGGTTTGAAAAGAAAGAGGTCAAGGTCAACATCGTATCTGGCGACCGTAAAAAACTGAATGTAAAACTCAATCCTTCCTCACAACTTGCAGAAGTCATAGTGGTAAGTAATCCGTTGAGCAAGGTTAAAAATTCGGCTTTTAATGCCACCGCAGTCAATACCCAGGAATTGGTAAACACGACAAAAACGCTCAGCGAGGCTCTTAACAAAGCTCCCGGCATGAAGATACGCGAGAGTGGGGGAGTTGGCTCAGAGATGGCAGTGACAATGGATGGATTCAGCGGGAAGCATGTCAAGGTGTTTATTGACGGAGTGCCGCAGGAAGGGGTCGGGAGCTCTTTCGGATTGAATAATATACCCGTGAATTTCGCAGAGCGCATTGAAATTTACCGTGGTGTGGTGCCTGTCGGATTTGGCGCAGATGCCATAGGAGGAGTAATCAACATAGTCACTCCACGACGTCAGCGAAAATGGTTTGTCGATGCATCCTACTCTTTTGGCTTGTTCAATACTCATAAGTCAGATGTGAATTTCGGGCAGACATTGCGCAATGGTTTCAAGTATGATATAAACGTCTTCCAGAATTATTCAGACAATGATTATTGGGTGGATACTCCTGTTGAGGATTTTGTTACCGGTTCTATCAACAGAAAGAAGAAAGAGCATGTAAAACGCTTCAACGATACCTATCATAATGAGGCGGTTGTCGGTAAAGTCGGCTTTGTGAATAAAAGCTGGGCAGACAGACTCATGGTTGGTTTCACTTATTCCCACATGTATAAGGATATCCAGACCGGAGTCAGACAAGAGATTGTATATGGCCAGAAACACCGACATGGATATTCATTGATGCCGTCGCTTGAGTATTCAAAAAGAAATCTTCTTGTAAAGGGTCTTGATATGACGATAAATGCGAATTACAATCGCAACAGGACCACAAATGTCGACACCGCTTCGGTGAAATATAATTGGTTTGGGGAAACCGCGCCGCTTAATGCTCCGGGCGAACAGTCCTTGCAAAATTCATGCGCAATAAATAATAACTGGTCAGCATCTGCTACTGTGAACTATAGGCTTGGCAGTCCACACGTTATTACTGTCAATAATGTATTCAACACGTTCAATAGAATCAACGAAAATTTGCTTACTGATGTGCCTCAGAAGGATGAGTTTTCTAAAGTGACGAGCAAAAATATCGTTGGTTTATCCTATCGATATACACCAAATGCAAAATTCAATCTGACGGCGTTTGGCAAGTATTACCACCAGTATGTCTCAGGTCCGATTGCCACAACAGCATCGCAGGATGTCTACCAACTTACATCCCATTCAATAGATAATTTTGGGTATGGTGCAGCCGGAACTTGGTTTATTCCCTGGGGTTTTCAGATGAAAGCCTCCTACGAAAAAGCCTATCGTCTGCCCACGATTGAGGAGATGTTTGGCGATGAGGATCTTGAGATGGGCGATATGACACTGAAACCGGAATCAAGCCACAACCTGAACTTGAATCTGAGCTATAACGCTGTTTTCGGCAATAATACCATTTATGCCGAAGCCGGATTCATATACCGTGATACGCGTGATTACATACAGCGCAACATACTTGCTCTCAGTGGAGGAAAATCAGCCGCCACTTATATAAATTATGGAAAGGTTGCCACAAAGGGATTTAATGTCTCTGTCAGGTATGGTTTTTCCAAATGGTTCAGTCTGGGAGGGAACTTCACTCAAATGAATGTCCGTGATAATATGCCTACTGCTCAAGGCAGCACGGTTCCGAACGTTGCCTATAAAGAACGTATGCCTAACCTTCCATACATGTTCGCTGATTCCGATGCTAATTTCTATTGGCATGGATTGGGGCGAGAAAGCAATGTGCTTACGGTGACATACGATAATCAATATACGCATAGTTTCTGCTATTATACAGCCAACATAGGTTCAAATAATTCAGATTATATGGTTCCTGACCAATTCGCACATAATCTCACAATAACATACGCAATCCGCAAAGGACGCTATAATTTCTCATTTGAGTGTCGAAACTTCACAAATGCCCGGCTATACGATAATTTCAGTCTGCAAAAGGCAGGAAGGGCTTTTTATGGCAAGGTGAGGATTTATTTCGGAAACTAATAAACTAAAAACATAGATAAATATGAAATCCAAGACATTATCAAAATTCATTGCAGCCGCTGCTGTTTTACCGGCTGCAATGTTGTGTGGCTGCTCCGACAGCAATGATCCTACACCCGGAGGAGAAGAGAGCAAGAACGGGAAATTCGTTTTCGCTACAACTGTAGAAGGCTCCAACGCGTCGTCTAAAGTGCTGCTTACAGGTGAATCTCTTGATGAAGGCAATCTGTCTACTGTAAACAACGGACTTCTTAACGATGGAGCCACACAATGGGTGTTCCATAAGAACTACCTGTATGCACTTCAGTACAATCAGGGTAATGCCGGCACTACACGCAGCTACATACTCGGAAACAATGGAGAGATGGAAGCCCGCAGCATTGAGTATCGCATAAGCCGTTTTTCATCATACGGAGCTTATAATGATGACATCATAACTATGTCAACCGGCGATGGTCCTCAGTCTCTTGCCGACAGTCACGGTTATCTTCCCAAGACACTTCTCATCACCTATCTAAACGTGGTGGATGAAACATCGCGAGGGAACGATACCTCTACCGGAGCTTACTCAATGGAAAACTTCCTCGGCAATGGAGAATATGTGACTCTTGCCGGTGCAGAGCAGAGCGGTTCGAGAATCTTCTGCGGGGCAGTCCCTATGGGTCTGAGTCAATACGGATCTGCTGCCGATAATGGAAAATGGATCCGTCCCGGATACGAGCACCTTGTCCACACGGAATCGGGTGGCTCTAACAGTGGCTCCTACAAGGCAGGGGAGCTTACCGGAACCCAATATCCTGACGAATGCTGGGTGGCTATCTATGACAATGAGAATATGCTTAATCCTACTCTTGTCAAAACTGACAGAATCAGCAGTCCTTGCGGCAGATTCAAATCACAGTATTACCAGACTATTTGGGCAGCTGAGAACGGCGATGTGTATGTTTTCTCATCCAGTTATGCAAAGACTATGACTGACCCGTTGCAGAAAACGACTCTTCCTGCCGGTGTGTGTCGCATCCCTGCCGGAAGCAAGCAGTTTGATGACTATTATTGCAACATTGAGGCACAAAGCAAGGATGGCGACCGTTCATTCATGCGTTGTTGGCCCGCCGGCGGTAATTGCTTCCTGATGATTATGTATGACCGTCCGCTTACTCAAAAGAATCCGGCTGCAATTGAATTGGCTATCTTTGATGCCGCATCAAAGAAACTCACTTACGTTACTGGTCTTCCTGACAATGTCACATCATTCGGTAAGGCTGTTTACTCTCGTGATGGGAAGGTCTATATTCCTGTGAATGTGGAGAATCAGTATCCTGCAATCTATGCTATAAACACAACCACAGCGCAGGCTGTCAAAGGCGTGACAATCGAAGCTACGAGCATTGACGGATTCGGGTACCTCACACCAGTAAAATAAACCACGATGATTAAGTTTTTCAGAAAAATACATCTTTGGCTGTCAGTGCCATTCGGTATAATCATAACTTTGATATGTTTTTCCGGTGCAATGCTGATTTTTGAGCCGGAGATCACTAAGGCTGTCCGGAGTGACGTCTACAATGTCGCGGAGGTCAAGGATAAGCCGCTTCCAATGGAACAACTGATGGAAGCGGTAAAAAAGACATTGCCAGACAGTGTCTCAATAACCGGAGTCACGGTTTTCAACGACAAATCACTGACTTATCAGGTCAATCTGTCAAAACCTCGGCGTGCTTCGGTGTTTGTTGACCAGTATTCCGGTGAAATTACCGGTAAGTATGAACGACTTGGTTTCTTTACCTCAATGTTCAGGCTTCACCGATGGCTGCTTGACAGTGCCAATCCGCATGGGGAAGGTGTGAAAGTTGGCAAATTGCTTGTAGGCATATCTACCATTATTTTTGTGATCGCTCTTATTTCGGGCATTGTGATATGGTGGCCCCGCGCACGTAAAAGCCTTAAAAACAGTCTCAAAATATCGTTTAACAATGGATGGAAAGGCTTTTGGAAAAGTCTTCATGTGGCAGGAGGAATGTATGCGTTGATATTTGTGCTTGCAATGGCATTGACTGGACTGACATACTCTTTCGGTTGGTATCGTTCTGCCTTCTATGCAGTATGTGGCGTTGAGCATCAGCCTCGCTCCATTGTCCAGGCTCCTGCAAACGGCAGGGCTGACAAAGAGCGCACTAATCGGCAGGATGGAAGGCCTGGAGGAAAAGATCGTCATGGCAACAGACTTGATAAAGATGCTCATGACGAGAATCAATCCATGCGTGGAAGAGGTGAAGGGCGCCGACATTCGGAATTTGGCAGATGGCAGCAGGTTTATAATCAACTTAAGGCACAAAATCCACAGGCTCCGAAAATTACTGTAGGATCGGAAACGGCATCCGTGACAATCGCTTCTTCCGGCAATGGAAGAGCGGCAGACCGCTACGAGTTTAATCATCGTACAGGTGAAATCACGCCAACGACGAAATATGAAGACTCGAATGAAGCAGATAAACTACGCGGTTGGATTTATGCTGTTCACACCGGAAGCTTTGGTGGGATTCTTACCAGGATATTATGGTTGATCGGTTCTTTGCTTGGGGCTTCTCTGCCACTTACAGGATACTACATTTGGATCCGGCATCTCAGTAGAAAGAGAAAAGCCCATGTATCTCCAAATACATGATGAGAGAGACAAAATTGACGAATGTGTTGCTGCTATGGTTGATGGAATCAAACTGAGTTGTTGATTTTGACCATAATGCAATAATAATTACGTGAAAACAAAATATATTCAAAAGAGGACGGTTGGCAATACCCGTCCTCTTTTTTACCACCTTATATACATCATGTTTGAAACATCAAGCACATTATGTTTGAAACATCAAGCACATTATGTTTGAAACATCAAGCACAATATAATTTATGTGCATGATGTTAAGGACTGATGTGCTTGATGTATGTGCATGATGTAATTTTTTTTAGTACTTTTGCATTTATATTTTGTAGAATACTATCAACCATATTTTAATTCAACCATATTTTAATTATAGACGATGAAAAAGATATCATTAATCCTTTATTCTGTCGCTGTGATGGGTATGCTCTCTTGTGGCGGCAATGGAAATGGTTCTGTCAAAGATGCCGATTCTGTTGAAATTGAAGTGGAAACCCCTGCTGTAGCCACTACCTGGAATCTTACGGAGAAGGGAATAGGGGATGTGACGCTCGGAATGGATGTCGCTGAGATACCGGATTCGGTAGCCGGACTATGTGATCATGTTGAGAAGTATGAGGGTAAGGACTTCGTAGGCTATAGCTTCACTTTGAATAATGTCGAGACTTTTCAGGCACAGGATACTGATTTTGATGGTAAGGTCAATCTCATAGCCGTTCAAGGGGAGTCGAAGTTGAAGGCTACCACTGGTAACGGACCGGTCTATATCGGGATGCCGGAAGCTGATTTGCTTAAACCGGAAGGGGATACGCTTGTCACTAAGGATGTGGATGGCTCCTACCATGTAGGCAAATTCCGGATACAGACGCAGGATGGAAAGGTGAGCGAGATTTATATCGAGTGGGCACCGACAGAGAAATAAATCCAACAGAAAATAAATAAGCTTGAATAATTCAACAGACTGTTATGAAAAACGAAATTCTTTACGTATTGTTGCCGGATTATGCAGCGCATGAGGCAGTGTATCTTTCTCAGGCGATCGCTTCTGATGATTTTGCCATGAAGGAGAATCCTAAGTATGTTAATAAGGTGGTTGCCCCGACGATGGAGCTGGTGAAGTCGATAGGTGGGTTTCGCACGTTGCCCGACTATTCGTTTGACACGATGCCGGAGGATTATGCCGCATTGGTGCTGATCGGAGGTTTCGGATGGATGACGCCGGTAGCGGAAAAGGTGGTGCCTATTATCCGCCATGCCATTGGCAACGGTAAGATTGTGGGAGCCATCTGCAATGCTGCATCGTTCATGGCAAGATGCGGTTTCCTGAACGGCATAAGGCATACCGGAAATGGTCTTGACCAGTTGAAGCATTGGGGAAGGGAGGATTATACCAATGCGGAGGGGTACGTGAATGCCCAGGCAGTGTCAGACGGGAATATTGTGACAGCCAACGGCTCGGCAACACTTGAATTTGCCAAGGAATTGCTGACTCTGCTTGAAAACGACACGCCGGAACGCATCGAGATGTATTATCAGTTCAACAAACTGGGCTTCTGCGAGCTATTCAAATGACCGTAATTATCCTATCTTTCGGATAATTGACGGGCACGTCGTCCGAAGATGACAGAAGCGGCAGATGCAGTAGCCACGCATGACATCGGAGCTATTGAATTGAAAGCATCAAAACAAGATCTGATGAAAGCGATGATTGCGATTGCAGCAAAAACGTACTGCATTATACGGTAGAACCTTATTGTCTTCATATCTATATCTGATTTGACGGCAGAGACACTGCCTGTTTTTTGTCGTTTCAATGAAGTTTAGATGACTTCATAATTTTAGTCGTAAGATTGTTTAAAAAGTTTCATGCCCGTCAGAAAATTTTTTCAACGACCACTGAGAGTACCAAGATCACGGAGAATGTTAGAAAATCTCTGTGCCCTTGGTGCTCTCAGCGGTTCAATATGCATGCAAGATAGATATTGATAGACTTTGTAGAATTGACTGTTTTTCTTGATATTATCATAATTATTTTAGTATAATAAAGTTTTTATAGACAAAATATAGGGTATGGTATTATTTTTTATTGTATCTTTGTTGAGAACAGCATATTTCGCATTGATGTAATATAATTGATGTAATATATGAGTAACGAAAAAACAGCACCACGATATTTTATACACAAATATTGGGGCAAGAAACCGGCTTCAGGTATTAGCCCTTTAATTGACAGATATTCTAATCCCGGAGACACTGTAATTGATCCATTTTCAGGGTATGGGGTGTTCTGTTGTGAAGCATATCTTAAAAATCGAAATGTAATAGTAAATGATCTTAATCCCATTGCAAATTTTATTGCCAGGAATTTATTTTCAAAAGATGTGAATCTTTCTAAAACAAAGAAGTTATGGGATGACATAAGAATAGAATTATCTTCGTATATAGAGGAATGGTACAGTATAACTATAGACAATGTGACTTATCTGCCGATTTCTGTTTTAAGAAGCAAGGAAGGATTGCCACTCCAATTTACATTTAAGGATGGGAGAAAGACATTAATTAAAGATATTCCGACAGATATTGCGCAGAAATTCTGTGAGTATGAAGATCACTATGAGGTGAAAGATTGGTATCCCGTAGTTACTCTGATTGAAAATTCAAGAATATCGGCGCATACTGACATGAAGGTTGAGGATCTTTTTACCAAGAGAACTCTTGCTTGTCATGCTAAACTGTTGTCTTTGATAGAAAAATATACTAATGGTTCGGTTAAAGACTTGTTCCTGATTGCATTTACAGCCAATTTAGCAAATTGTTCTAAGCTGGTGCCTCCAATAAAAAGTAGAGGTACTCTTTCACAAGGTGCATGGATGACAGGTTTCTATATAGGTGATACATATATTGAGAATAATGTTTTGCACTATTATGAAAATCGTATCAAAAAAGCAATTAAAGGGAAAGAGGATTATTTAAAAGCACTTTCAGGAGACTTGTTGACCGGGCATATACAATCAACTTACAGAATTACAAATTTTGATGCGAAAGATTTACATCTTCCGGATAATTCGGTAGACTATGTATTCACAGATCCTCCTTATGGTGATAGTGTGCCATATTTTGAGCAAAGTGTCATTTGGAATTCATGGCTTAGATTTTTGCCTGATTATAAGCAAGAGATAGTTATTTCGGATAGTAATCAACGTCAAAAAGATATTGATGCTTTTGAGAAAGATATAAATTCCGCTTTTTCGGAGATCCGAAGGATATTAAAAGATAACAAATTTTTCTCACTGACATTTCATTCTTTGTCCGGATTAGAATGGAAGGCAGTAAGCAATGCGTGTGTGTCTAATAATTTTAACGTTGTTGATTATGAGTGGTTGGAACAAAAAACGTATCCACCAAGACAACTCAATCGGGTTAAGTCGATAAAAGGGGATGTGCTTGTTACGTTTCGTAAGAATCCCGGTAAGGCACAACAGAATATTTGTGATGATAGGCAATTCACAAGTGTTGTCAGTGATTTTATAAAAGAGACGATTCAAAAAGGAATTACTGATACCAATGGAATAATGATGGCTATAATGGAATGGATACTGCGTAGGATGCTTGTCATTGGAAATGTAGATGTGTTTAAGATTTTAAATAAAGACTTCCAGCTTGAGGATAATGGTCAATGGGTAGTTAAACAAGTTTAATAGACTATAAATTTATTTGGAAATGACAAACTTTGAGAAGTGGGACAAGGAATTTCGTTCCCAAAATCTGTATGCCTTTAATAATAACGATAACGCGTTGTTATACCTGAAGGTTAGGGCGGTTTGCAGAGGTAAGCAAATCAAGCAATTTATTGATAGGAATGGTATTGTGCTGAACTCAACAAAAATTAATGATCAGTTTGTTGAATTGTTCTCAGTAATTGAGAGTATTCCAGATGGAATGGCTATGCTTGATGCCTATCTGCGTGACAGGAACAACGAGTGGTATCACACAATGGGTATTGATGAAGAAAAGTTGAAGAGCGGTTTGCGTCAGATAGATAGTTATGAATGGGGTGGTGATCAGGAAAATTCACTGGATCAATATCTCATAAGGAGATATGTCAAGGTAATAAGTGATTTTGATGAACTTAAATATAAGGCAGATGCGATTGCTGTAAATGCGTGGAAATTTGTTCAAACCAGTTGGTATAATAATTGGACATCATATCTGATTGAGTCAATGTTTAAAAGACACAATCGGGTTTTGTCAGCAGTTGGGGAGATTAAGAGTGTTGACTTTTTTATTGATAATAACCCTGTAGATTTGAAAGTCACCTATTTCCCGGAAGCATATATGCAGAATAAATTAAAGGAGATTTTAGGTAATTCGGAAATTACATGGCTTAAACGGCAAGCCAAGTCAGTCGGAATTATGCCGGATAAGAATCTTACGGATTCTAAGCAATATTCATTTCTCAAAGAGGAACTTGAAAATCATGGGCATTCGGAGATTGTAGGCTATTTGTCTGAAATAAGAAAGCAAATAGTTGATGATGCTCGAAAAAATCCTGAAAGTTTGGTAACATGGCTTTATGAGAATCAGAGTCCTCGGTTGTTTGGTGCAGAGAATCGCTTATTTGTTGTGCTCATTGATTTAATAAATATGAATCAGTCATGGAAAATGAAACGGGCTTTTTCATTGATAGAGCCAAGAATTAACCAATATCTTGATTCATTTAATGCTAAATCGTTGAAAAAGATAGATTTTACATTCAATAAAAAGAATTATGAAAGTCTGGCTGATATAATTTTTGTTGTAAAAGAATAATAATGAAGTTGTTTAAACTTGTTTCAACGATTGCTTAGAGTACCAAGATCACGGAGAATGTTAGAAAATCTCTGTGCCCTTGGTGCTCTCAGCGGTTCAATATGCATGAAGAAGTATAGCAGATGAATTGTGTGCATCGTGGTGGAATGTGGATAGGTTTAGGGTATATTGTCGGGAATTTATCATTATTTTATGCAGTTGGAGGGCGTTTTATATCAACATATTTTTGAAAGTTTGCTAACTTTGCAAAAGAAATAAGGAAAAATGAAAAATATACGCAATTTCTGCATTATCGCTCATATCGACCACGGCAAATCTACGCTTGCCGACCGACTTCTGGAGCGAACGAATACGGTAGCTTCCAAAGATATGGAGGCGCAGGTGCTTGACGACATGGATCTGGAGCGTGAGAGAGGTATCACTATCAAGAGTCATGCCATACAGATGGATTATGAACTCAATGGTGAGAAATACGTGCTTAACCTTATTGATACTCCGGGACACGTCGATTTCTCGTATGAGGTGTCGCGCTCTATCGCAGCTTGTGAAGGAGCACTGCTGATTGTGGACGCCTCACAAGGTATACAAGCGCAGACAATCTCCAACCTCTATATGGCTATCGACAACGATCTGGAGATCATTCCGGTGATCAATAAGTGTGACCTCGACAGTGCCAAGCCGGATGAGGTGGAAGATCAGATAGTGGATCTTCTTGGTTGCGACCGGGAGGAGATAATACGCGCCAGTGGCAAGACGGGCATGGGTATTGACGACGTACTGCAGGCTATCGTGGAGAGGGTGCCTGCACCCGAAGGTGATCCGGAGGCTCCCCTTCAGGCTCTGATCTTCGACTCGGTGTTCAACCCATTCCGCGGAATCATAGCATATTTCAAGATTGTCAACGGCACGTTGCGAACAAACGACTTCGTGAAGTTTGTGTCAACAGGTAAAGAGTATCATGCCGACGAAATCGGCGTGCTCAAACTCGATATGATGCCCAAGAAAGAATTGTCGGCAGGCAACGTGGGCTATATCATATCGGGAATAAAGACTTCGAAGGAGGTGAAGGTAGGCGATACCATTACCCATGTAAACCGTCCGTGCGAGTCAGCCATAGATGGTTTTGAGGAGGTGAAGCCTATGGTGTTTGCCGGAGTCTATCCCATTGAGACGGAAGATTTCGAGAATCTTCGTGCATCACTGGAGAAACTTCAGCTTAATGACGCGTCGCTCACGTTCCAGCCTGAATCATCGGCAGCTCTCGGATTCGGTTTCCGTTGCGGTTTCCTCGGGCTTCTTCACATGGAGATCATTCAGGAACGTCTCGGACGTGAGTTTGACATGGATGTCATCACTACGGTGCCCAACGTGTCGTATAAGGTATATGACAAGAAGGGGAACGTCACAGAGGTACACAATCCGTCGGGACTTCCGGAAGCTACCCTCATTGACCATATCGAGGAGCCATATATCCGCGCCACAATTATCACGCAGGCAGATTATATCGGTCCGATTATGACCCTGTGTCTTAGCAAGAGGGGAGAACTGGTGAAACAGGAATATATCTCCGGCAACCGTATGGAGATCACGTTTGACATGCCTCTCGGAGAGATTGTCATTGACTTCTACGATAAACTGAAGTCAATATCCAAGGGTTATGCTTCATTTGATTATCATCTGCATGATTTCCGTGAGTCAAAACTTGTGAAACTCGACATACTGTTGAATGGCGAGAGCGTGGATGCCTTGTCAACGCTCACTCATGCCGACAATGCTGTAAGGTTCGGGCGAAGGATGTGTGAGAAACTGAAGGAGCTGATACCGCGACAGCAGTTTGATATAGCCATACAGGCGGCAATCGGAGCAAAAATTATAGCGAGGGAGACAATCAAGGCAGTCCGTAAGGACGTGACAGCCAAGTGCTACGGAGGTGATATTTCCCGTAAGCGCAAACTGCTTGAGAAGCAGAAGGCGGGTAAGAAGCGCATGAAGCAGATCGGATCGGTGGAAGTGCCGCAGAAGGCATTTTTGGCAGTGCTTAAACTTGATTGAGGGTAGGAGTGTTTATAGTGTATAGTTTAAGGTTTATAGTTTATGGCTTAGGTTTATGGTTTAGGTTTTAAGGTTTATCAACCATCAACTATCAACCATAAACTATAAACCATATACCATCAACCATCAATAATCTGAAAATATGAATATAGGCGACAAGATGCCCGATCTTCTCGGGAAAGACAGCAACGGCAATGATGTGCGACTATCGTCGTTTCCTGCCGGAATGAAATTTATAATATATTTTTATCCGAAAGACAGCACTCCGGGGTGCACGGCAGAGGCTATCAACTTCCGCAACAATTACGATAATTTCCTACAGATGGGTTATCAGGTGATCGGCATAAGTAAGGATTCGGAGGCAAGTCATCAGCGTTTCGCTGAGAAACAGTGTCTGCCGTTCCCATTGGTTGCCGACACCGACACCTCGCTCTGTCAGGCTGCCGGAGTGTGGCGTCAGAAGAAGATGGCAGGTCGGGAATATATGGGCATTGTCCGAACCACGTTTGTGTGTGATCATGACGGCACAGTGACCGATGTCGTAGAGAAAGTCAAGACGAAACTTGCCGCCGAGCAGCTATTCGCTCTGCTTGACGGAAGGGGAGGCATCAATCCCGCGCCCTGATCCACCACTGCATTATCATCCCTGCCGGCACCCTTTATGAGACGGGGTCTTATTCCGGCGGGGATTTGCCATTTGAGAAACACACTCCGGGGAAACACCCCTTTCTTTAGGAACACACGTCTCCACGGAGATAAATTTATATCTGCTTATCTTAATCTTAATGGCGGCGGCGACGTCGCATGATTGCTATGTCAAACGTATTCTATACTGCGCGCAAAACAATAAAGAATCTTACGCAAGGGGGAAATGCCCTTCTCGTGGCGACCGGACTCGCGCTGCTGGTAGTCAATCTCCCATTCCTGCATGATTTCTATAATTCGCTCTGGACTCATGAACTTGCCCTTCAGGTGGGCAGTTTCAATCTCTTCAGTCATCATGGGCACCCTATGAGCATAATGGCGTTTATCAATGATGCACTTATGGCAGTATTTTTCTTCTCTGTCGGTCTTGAGATAAAGAGGGAGGTTCTGGTAGGCGAATTGTCGTCGTTCCGTCAGGCATTACTCCCGGTAGTGGCTGCTTTGGGTGGCATGGTGGTGCCTGTGGCAATATTTTTCCTTATCGGGCACGGCAGCGACTATATCGGAGGAGCCGCCATACCCATGGCGACCGATATAGCCTTCTCTCTTGGAGTGCTTGCTATGCTTGGCAACCGAGTGCCTATAAGCCTTAAGATATTTCTCACCACGCTTGCCGTAGTTGACGATATAGGGGGCATACTTGTCATTGCCATATTCTACAGCTCTGATATAAATTACTGGATGCTGCTTGGGGCTGGCGGTCTGCTTGCCATACTCGCCCTCGGTGGCAGAATGGCGATACAGAGCAAGGTGTTCTATCTCGGTATCGGTGCATTCATCTGGTTCCTTTTCCTTAATGCGGGTATTCATCCCACTATTGCCGGAGTTCTGATAGCTTTCTGTGTGCCGGCAAAGCCTGTGTATGCCCCCAAGAAATACGTTAAGACAATACGTAAGAATATCAGTCTGTTCAAGCAGGAGGATGAGGAGAAACTCACATCGCGCACCATACTGACGAAAGACCAGATGAACTGGCTGAAGGAGATAGAGTCGGCTTCCGATAAGGTTATATCCCCGCTTCAGGATATGGAGGATTCTCTGCATCCGGTGGTGAACTACATTATAGTACCGCTCTTTGCCTTTGCCAATGCCGGTATATATTTCGGCGACCTTAAGCTTTCCGCCCTGTTTGACGGTGTTGCGCCGGCCATCATCATAGGATTGGTGGTAGGCAAGTTCTTGGGCATATTCCTGTTTACGTGGTTTTGCATAAAATTGAAATGGGCACCGATGCCCGAGTCAAGCAATTTCCGTCAGCTTGCGGCAGTGTCTATGTTGGGCGGTATCGGTTTCACTGTGTCGCTCTTCATAGCCAACCTGTCGTTTGGCACGGGCGACCCATATATGAGCGCGATTCTTAACAATGCAAAACTGGGCATCCTTGTCGGCTCTTTTCTTGCCGGATTCCTTGGCTGGTTGCTTCTTTATCTCACTCTTCCAAAAGAGAATCGCACTCTGCCTGGAGATGGAGAGGAAGAAGATGATGGAAAATGACAGTCAAATGACGCCCGAGGGATAAAATTTTTCGCAAATATGCCAAATAATCAGAATTATTTCATAAATTTGCAAAAGAGAAAATGCAAATAAATTTCATAACTAACGACCTAACGATTTGAAACCATGATTGAATATCTGATGAATTTGGATACAGAGGTTTTTTTATTCCTGCATTCCGGGCAAAATGCGTTCTGGGATATTGCCATGAAAATGGCAAGCGGACGCCTCATCTGGGCAGGAATGTATCTTGTCATGATCTATGCTATGCTGCGCACGTTTGGCTGGCGCACAACGGTAGTCATGACCCTTATGGCAATTGTGGCGGTGGGTGCCGTCGACCAGATATGCGCGAGTGTGCTGCGTCCGATATTTGAGCGTCTTCGTCCATCAAATCTTGACAATCCACTTTCTGCGATGGTAAGGGTGGTTGATGGCTACAGGAGTGGAGCCTACGGATTTCCATCCTGTCATGCCGCCAATACGTTTGCCCTTGCCACTGTGATGTCGATGCTCTTTTTCCGCAGGCGGTTCACGTTCTTCATAATATTTTGGGCATTGCTCAATTGCTATTCGAGGATATATCTCGGTGTGCACTATCCGGGAGATCTTATGGCCGGCATAATAATAGGTATACTCTGCGGCATGATATTCTTCCTTGTCGGCAGACTGTGGATCAACTATTGGCCCGGATGCAAGATACCCGGAGCGCATGACCATGTGCGCAAGGTGGAGTTCAATGGAGGGTGGCCCATATATTATCGTCCGGTAGATCTTGTCATAATAGCCGGTGTGCTCACGATGATCTCGATTCTTATCTGCGCCGCTTCAATATTCGTCTGAAAAGATGCGATCTTCATAAGTGAAAAAATGGACGTCTGCCAATTGGCGGACGTCCTTCTTATTAACGGATCTGAATTAAAATGGAATGTTGTATGTGCTGAAGTTGCCGAAATTCAATGTGTCGGATATCCGGCAACTTCATTATTTAATCAGATTATGATTCTTTCAATAGAGATAGTCGCTGATCTGCTCGGGACGGAAGTTGCCGATGAAAGATGCGTGTTTCTCCACTTCTGCCTGACCGTACTTGACGTAAACTACGAGAGATTTGTGGAACTCCTCGTTTCTCTCGGCATCTTCAAGAAGGAGATAGCCCATGATGATATGTCCTGCCATCTCCACGAGGCGACGAGCCATGAAGTCGTGATACTTGGTGTCTTCCACGCCCATCACTGCCTGAACGGCATCAGCATACTGCTGAGTCATGAATACGAGAGTATTCTTGATTGCCTCATTTGCCGGACTAACCTCCTGTGCCTCAAATTCGCGAATCTTGTTGAGATAAGTGCCGGTGGTGACGTGGCGGATAGCCGCTACCACCTGAAGCTGAGTCGTGCCCTCATATATTGACGTGATACGTGCGTCGCGGTAGATGCGCTCGCAGGCATAATCCTTCATGAAACCTGAGCCACCGTGAATCTGGATACAGTCGTAGGCGTTCTGGTTGCAATATTCGGAAGTCATGCCCTTTGCAAGGGGAGTGAAGGCATCAGCCAGACGGCTGTAGTATTTCTGTTCCTTCTTCTCCTCAAGGGTAAGAGGACGCTCTTTTGCGATGTCGTCATAGATCTTATACATGTCGACAAAACGAGTGCAGGCATATAGAAGCGCACGCGAAGCGTCGAGCTTGGCTTTCATCACGGAGAGGATTTCAGCCACGGCGGGGAACTCGATGATTGCCTTGCCAAACTGCATACGCTCCTTGGCATATCCGAGAGCCTCACGATAGGCAGCTTCGCTGATACCGACCGACTGTGCGGCGATGCCGAGACGGGCACCGTTCATGAGTGCCATCACGTATTTGATAAGACCGAGACGGGTGCTGCCTACGAGTTCGGCAGGAGCATCCTTATATACGAGTTCGCAAGTGGGGCTACCCTTGATACCCATCTTGTTCTCGATACGGCGGACTGTGACGCCCCCGTTACGCTTGTCGTAGATGAACATGGAAAGACCGCGGCCATCCTTCGAGCCCTCCTCAGAGCGTGCAAGCACCAGGTGGATATCGCTGTCACCGTTGGTGATGAAGCGTTTCACGCCGTTGAGCACCCAAGAGCCGTCTTCCTTCTTGGAAGCCTTCAGCATTACCGACTGAAGGTCGGAGCCGGCATCAGGCTCGGTGAGGTCCATCGACATTGTCTCTCCCTCGCATACGCGGGTGATATATTTCATCTTCTGTTCCTCGTTGGCAAACTCATATATGGTCTCTGCGCAGTCCTGAAGACCCCAAAGGTTCTCAAATCCGGCATCAGCACGGCTCACCATGTCGGCAGCCATGATATAGGGGGTGATGGGGAAGTTGAGACCGCCGAGACGACGGGGCATCGACATGCCCATCAGCCCTGCCTTGCGGCAGGCATCGAGGTTGCGTGCAGTGCCGGAAGCATATTCCACGTGTCCGTTTTTCACTACCGGACCCTCATGGTCAACGTCCTCGGCATTCTCCGCGATAACGTTTGCACAGATGTCGCCCACGATTTCGAGCACACGGTCATAGCTGTCCATGGCATCCTCGAAATTCTGGGGAGCATAGTCATATTTGTCGGCGTCGGCAAAGTTTCTCTCTTTCAGATCCACGATCTTCTCCATCATCGGATGGTTGAGATAGTGTTTCAAAGAGTCGTTGTCATTATAGAAATTAGCCATTATTTTGAATTCTTTTTGTAATACTTGATAAGTTTAGGAAGAACGTCCTCAATCTTGCCTGTGATCACATAATCGGCGATTGTGTTGATCGGAGCGTTAGGATCGGAGTTGACGGAGATGATTATTGAGGAATCCTGCATTCCGGCTATGTGCTGGATCTGTCCGGATATGCCGCAAGCGATGTAGAGCTTCGGACGGACGGTGACGCCTGTCTGACCGATCTGACGGTCATGGTCAGCCCAGCCAGCATCCACGGCAGCACGGCTTGCGCCCACTTCTGCGCCGAGAGTGTCAGCGAGTTGCTGCAGGAGCTCGAAATTCTCCTTACTTCCCATGCCATAGCCGCCGGCAACGATGATGGGGCTTCCTTTGAGGTTCACCTTTGATTTCTCCACGTGGCGATCGATGATCTCAACCACGAAATCCTCAGGACGGGTGTAGGCGTTTACGTCCTTATTGATGATTTCTCCTTTATAGTTGGAGTCGACAGCCTCTTTCTTCATGACACCCTCACGGACAGTAGCCATCTGCGGACGGCAGTCAGGATTCACGATGGTGGCTACGATGTTGCCGCCGAAAGCCGGACGTATCTGATAAAGGAGATCCTTATATTCTTTGCCTGTCTTGACGTCGGTGTAGTCTCCGATCTCGAGAGAGGTGCAGTCAGCGGTCAGACCGCTGTGGAGAGCTGACGACACACGCGGACCGAGGTCACGACCGATTGAGGTCGCACCCATGAAAGCGATGCGCGGCTGTATCTCCTTGAAAAGGTTGATGAGGATAGATGAATGGGGGAGGGAGGTATATGGATAAAGACGAGAGTCTTCAAATTTGTAAACTGTGTCTACGCCGTATGGAAGGATCTGCTTTTCAATATCCTTCATATTGTCGCCGGCAACCACAGCCTCGAGTTTGATCCCGAGTTTGTTGGCGAGCTGACGTCCTTTGGTAAGAAGCTCCAAGCTAACGTCGGCGACTTTGCCGTCTTCATATTCGCAATAGACGATAAGATTATTTTTGTCTGCCATGAGTTCAGATGTTTTCTATTGTTGATTTTAGGAGAGCATAATCCGGAAATAATAAGGATCAGCCGATAGTGTGGTTAGCGATAAGGTCAACGATCAGAGCCTCCAGCTCCTCGTCGTTGTTTTCGATTCTGCGTGCTTCTTTAGCAGTGAACACTACATTCTCGATAGACTTCACCTTTGTGGGCGAGCCTGCGAGACCACACTGAGCGAGGTCAGCATCGACAGTGGCTGCATTCCATTCGCCGATTGAGAGATAAGGACGTTTCTCGATAAATTCCTTTTTAGCCTCATCGGCAGCCACTTCAGAAGGCACGGCTGCATATTTGAATTTCTGGAGTGCCTTAGCGTTGCGCGGACGGCAGTCAGGCGCAGAGTTGTTGACAGTAACTACGAGCGGCATCTTTGCCTTGACAGTCTCAACGCCGCTTTCAATGCGCCGCTTCACTACAACCTCGCCATTGTCGGCACTGATGATCTCCTCTGCGTAAGTGATCTGCGGGATTCCGAGTTTTTCGGCAATCTGCGGACCCACCTGTGCGGTGTCGCCGTCAATAGCCTGACGTCCGCCAATTATTATGTCGAAATTGCCGATCTTCCTTACTGCTGCGCTGAGAGCGTATGAAGTGGCGAGCGTGTCGCTTCCTGCGAATGCTCTGTCGGAAAGCACGACACCGCCGTCAGCACCACGGAACATTCCTTCGCGGATGATTTCAGCGGCACGTGCCGGACCCATTGTCAGGACAGTGACTTTACTTCCGGGGTAGAGGTCTTTCAATCTGAGTGCCTGCTCGAGAGCGTTGAGGTCTTCAGGATTGAAGATTGCCGGGAGGGCGGCACGATTGATGGTGCCGTCAGCCTTCATGGCGTCTTTCCCTACATTGCGGGTATCAGGTACTTGCTTTGCGAGTACAATGATATTTAAGCTCATATAGATGGAATTTATGGTTTGTTTTTGTTGTTTCGATATTAATTTACGTGGCAAAGTTACTAAAAAAAGTTTAAAAACACCTACAAACGGAGCTTTCTTGTTTGCAGATATGTTTGAAATATCATTAAATTTAACTAATTTTGTCGCGATAAAGCCACTTCGTGATGCGTGATTGATGGCTTTTTACAGACTAACCTTTTTAAGAAGTGAAAAAGATTTACCTATCATTGATGATGGCGTGTGCCTCTCTCGGCGTCTATGCCGACACGCTTGAAGATGCACGCAAATTCTTGGTCGAGGGGGATCATCAGCAGGCCAGGACTGTGCTCGACAAGGTTGTGGCTTCCAATCCTAAGAGTAAGAATTCCGCGCAATACATGTATATTCTCGGTGCTTGTGAGTTGGAGGATGGCAATTACGACAATGCCGAACGTCTTCTCACGGAAGCGAAGAAGAAGGGGGCGGCTGCCGCCAATCTGTATCTCGGGCGTCTCGCGTTTCTGAATTATGACTTCGAGACCGCCATGGATTTCTATGATGAGTTTAAGACCTACCAGGAGAAGACCAAGACTGTAGGCGCGGAGGCGGTCAAGGAGAGCGAACGTCAGCTCACTGCTGCCGAGAATGCCCTGGAGAGGGTGGAGCGTATTGTGGTGATTGACTCCATTGCGCTACCCGCAGATATATTCTTCAAATCGTATAAGCTTCCCCCCTCCGCCGGGAGATTGCTTCTTCCTTTCGAAATCCCATTTGAGGAGCATCAGGGGAAGGCGCGCATGGCGTTTGTCAACGAAGGGGGCGACTATATGATGTGGGGGGAGCCGGACAGTGTCGGCAACGTAAGGCTTGTGGAGAGTATACGCCTGCTTGACGGCACGTGGCATGAACCTGTTGAGACTCCCTCTTTGCTCAATAAGGGTGGATATGCAGATTTCCCTTTCATGATGTCGGACGGCGTGAGACTTTATTATGCCTCCACGGGATCTGACTCGATGGGGGGATATGATATATTCGTGGCATCACGCGACCCGCAGACCGGAGAGTATCTTCAGCCGCAGAACGTAGGCATGCCATTCAATTCCCCTTACGACGACTATATGCTTGCCATCGATGAGGAGAATGGAGTAGGCTGGTGGGCTACTGACCGCAACCGTCTTGGTGATAAGGTGACGGTATACGTCTACATACTCAATGACCTGCGAAAGAATTATGAGCCTGACAGCGAGAACCTCATAGAGATGGCGCGCCTGACCGATTATAAGGCAACGTGGAATGCTGAGGATGTGGCGCAGTATGAGGCTATCCTTGAGAAAATTTCAGCTATCGATCCCGACTATACGGAGAAAGAGGCGGATTTCAAGCTTCCGGTGGGGAATGGCAATTACTATACGCATTATTCCGATTTCAAGCACGGTGCGGCAAAGGATGCGATGAAGGCTTATCTTGCCGCCTCCCGCAATGTGGCTTCCACCGAGAGAAAGCTTGATGGGCTATACAAGCGTTATCCGGTGAACCATGCCGACAATGTGAAGCAGGAGATCCTGCGTCTTGAGTCGGAATTGGAAAAGCAGAGGAAAGATCTTATAAATAAAAGAAGCGACGTGTATCGTTTGGAAAAAATTACAAAATGATTTCGTTTATAATTGCATTGGGCGTCCTTGTGATCGGGTCGTATTTCTACGGTAGATTCGTAAGTAAGGTGTTTGGTGTCGATCCATCGAAACCGACACCGGTGAAAAGGATGGCAGACGGTGTGGACTATGTGGAATTGCCTACCTGGAAGATTTATCTGATTCAATTCCTGAACATAGCCGGACTCGGACCGATCTTTGGCGCAGTCATGGGCATTATGTTCGGACCTGCAGCTTTCCTTTGGATTGTATTCGGCACAATTTTCGGTGGTGCTGTCCATGATTTTCTCAGTGGGATGCTCTCCATCCGTCGCGACGGGGCATCACTGCCGGAACTGGTGGGTGAGCAGTTGGGCAACCGCATCAAGCAGGTGATGAGAGGTTTTGCCGTGCTGCTCATGATTCTTGTCGGTGCAGTCTTCGTCTACAATCCGGCAGACCTGCTTGCTATGCTCACTCCGGAGCATCTCGACAAGATGTTCTGGATAGTGGTGATATTTGCCTATTATATGGCAGCTACGCTGCTCCCTGTAGATAAACTTATCGGTAAGCTTTATCCATTGTTCGGTATCGCACTCCTCTTTATGGCAGTCGGCATATTGACGATGCTGTTTGTCAACGGGGGTGTGCCGGAGATGTGGGACGGATTCTATAACCACAAGCCGGATCCGGATTCAAACCCGATATTCCCCATGATGTTCGTCTCGATAGCTTGCGGCGCGATTTCCGGTTTCCATGCCACACAGTCGCCGATGATGGCTCGTTGCATCAGCAATGAAAAGCATGCGCGTATAGTGTTCTATGGTGCGATGGTGACGGAGGGAGTCGTTGCGCTGATATGGGCAGCCGCTGCGATAGCATGCACGGGAGGATACGATAATCTTCAGCAGACGCTTGCCGGCAGCACTCCGGCAGTGCTTGTCAACAATCTCTCCACCAGCTGGCTCGGCACGTTCGGCGGCATTCTCGCCATACTGGGAGTCATAGCAGCCCCCATCACATCGGGCGACACGGCATTGCGTAGCGCACGCCTGATGACGGCAGATTTCATGGGCGTGGAGCAGAAGAGCATAGTGAAACGTCTGATGGTGTCTATTCCTATATTCGTGCTGACGTTTATCATCATGCTGCTTCCCTACGAGGTGTTGTGGCGTTATTTCGCATGGTGCAATCAGGAGCTTTCAGTGTTCACGTTGTGGGCGTTGACTGTGTATCTTGCTGCAAGAAAGAAACTATATATTGTCACCCTTATCCCTGCGCTCTTCATGACCGCAGTCACCACCACCTATATATTCTTTGCTCCGGAGGGCTTCAGTGCGCTTACCACGGCGGCATGGGGTATGCCGGTGCCTTACGAGGTGGCGGTTGGAATAGGAGTTTTGGTCAGTGCGCTCTTCCTCGCCATATTCACTATGTGGCTGAGAGGGGCAGAGAGCCGTGAGCCGGTTATGGATTGAAAGATCTTTATTTATAGTTTATGGTTTATAGTTTAAGATTCATGGAAATCTATGAATCTTTCCACTCTATAAAAATTAAACGATAATACCCCATAAACCATAAACTATAACCAATAAACCGATTAAAGAAAAATATGCAGATAAGCATAAAGGATGTGGTTACTACCACAGACGCCTATAATTTTCACGCCCATTCGCAGTATTGCGATGGGCGTGACACTATGTCGGCGATAGCTGCCGCAGCGGCTGAAGCCGGCATGAAGTATTTCGCATTCACTCCACATTCCCCCGTGCCTATAGATTCTCCATGTAATATGGGAAAGGAGAAGATGGATGAATATATGGAGGAGGTGGATCGTCTGCACAGATTGTATTCTCCCGATATGGTGGTGCTCAAATCGCTTGAAATAGACTATCTTGGCGACGACTGGGGACCGCACATCGACTATTTCCAGCGGTTGCCCCTTGATTTCCGGTTGGGTTCGGTTCATTTCGTGCCCAATCAGGATGGAGTGCTTTTGGATTGCGACGGACGTTTCGAGCGGTTCGCACGTTATCTGAAGGAGGGTTATCGCGGCGACTTGCGCTACGTAGTGGAGAAATATTTCGAGCATGTGCTCCGTATGCTTGAACGCGGAGGTTTTGAATTGTTGGGACATTTCGACAAGATAGCCGGGAATGCGTCAATGGCAGACCCTGAGATAGAGCATCAGGGATGGTATGAGGCATTGGTGGATGATGTGATCAGCCATGCGAAGAGTTCAGACGTGGTTGTGGAGATCAACACCAAGGCATGGGACGACAAGGGACGTTTCTACCCGTCGGAACTATGGTGGCAGAAACTGAAAGACTCAGGCGTGGCGATAGCCATCGACAGCGATGCCCATTACGCCGAAAAAGTCACCGCCGGACGCCGTGACGCCTTCACCCGCTGGAACAACCTTAAATGACATCCGACTCCATTCAACCCCATGTCGCTGATTAAAAAATCCTTTGCAAGAGGAAAATAATTTGGTGGGATGGATTATTTTTATTAATTTTGCAGCGGTTTTCGCGGAATATGGTCTGAAATATTAGGATATTTGATGATTATATTGGTGAGGATCAAAACAATAACAATATATTAACAACGTAAAACGTATGAATACTTACGAAACCGTTTTCATTTTAACTCCCGTTTTGTCTGACGAACAGATGAAGGAAGCGGTAGAAAAGTTCAAAGACGTTCTTCAGCAGAATGGTGCTGAGGTAGTCAATGAAGAGGCATGGGGTCTCCGCAAACTTGCTTATCCCATCCAGAAGAAATCGACAGGCTTCTATTGCCTTCTTGAGTTTAACGGCGAGCCTACTATCGTCAAGAAACTTGAGACCGCATTCCGTCGCGATGAGCGCGTGATCCGTTTCCTTACATTCCGTCTTGACAAATATGCAAAGGAATACGCAGAGAAGCGTCGCAACTTGAGAGCAAAGAAAGCAAGTGAAACACCCGCTGAGGCAGTAGCAGCCGAGGCAGAAAATAAGGAGGCTTAATCATGGCAGCAAATAGCGAAATCCGTTATCTCACTCCCCTTTCAGTCGACACAAAGAAAAAGAAATATTGCCGTTTCAAACGCAGCGGTATCAAATATATCGACTATAAGGATCCCGAATTCCTTAAGAAATTCCTCAACGAGCAGGGCAAGATTCTTCCCCGTCGCATCACCGGCACATCTCTGAAGTTCCAGCGTCGTGTGGCACAGGCCGTAAAGCGTGCACGCCACCTCGCTCTTCTTCCCTACGTAGCCGACCTGATGAAATAATCATTCTTAAACCCGACAAAAATTACAAAGATGAAAGTCATACTTAAAGAAAACATAGCCGAACTCGGTTATAAGGACGATGTTGTCGAAGTGAAAGATGGTTATGGCCGCAATTACCTGATTCCGCAGGGGAAGGCTATCATCGCTTCCGCAGCAGCATTGAAACGTCTTGCAGAAGACCAGAAGCAGCGCGCTCACAAGATCGCTAAGATCAAGCAGGATGCCGAGGAGGCAGCAGCTGCTCTTGAGGGCGTTAAGCTCACTATCGGTGCTAAGACAAGCTCTACCGGCACTATCTTCGGTTCTGTCAACGCTCTTCAGATCGCTGAGGCTCTTGAGAAGCTCGGTCATAACGTTGACCGCAAGATCATCTTCCTCAAGGATCCTGTGAAAGAGGTTGGTGTTTACACCGCTACTATCAAGTTCCACAAGGAAGTTGTTAAGGAGATCGAGTTTGAGGTAGTATCTGAGTAATACTCCTGCCGCGCTCAAAAGCGAGGCGAAACAGATAACCGTCCGTCGCAATCATGCAAGCCGCATGTTTGCGACGGATTTTTTTTATGCGATTTTTGGAAAGTTGACGTAATTTTTATAACTTTACAATTGATAATATTTTATTAGTTAATGCTTAAAATAGGGGTCAATTGATAATATGATAGCAATTAATATATTCACGCCTCCGGAGATTGCGCAGCAGATATGTTCGCGTGTTAAGGCGCGTCGTCTTGAGATGAATCTGACGCAGGAGGGGTTGGCGTCAAGAGCCGGAGTTAAATATGCCACCTATCGGAGATTTGAACATACGGGGGAGATTTCATTGAAAGTGTTGCTGCGCATAGGATTTGCACTTGATGCGCTTTCCGATTTCGACGCGCTGTTCGCACGTCGTCAATATCAGTCGATAGATGAGGTTCTAAATGAAAGCAAGATTCGCAAACGCAAAAGAGGAAAAGAGAGATGAACAGTATAGGAAGGGTAGAGGTAATATACAAAGGAGCCCTCGTAGGCAGGCTTGCATTGTCAGATAAAGGTCAGTGTGTTTTTGAATATGATGGGAATTGGTTGAATTCCGGTTTTTCCATATCCCCATTTGAGCTGCCGTTGAAGACGGGAGCATTTCTTGGAAAACCATATACAGGATTCCGAGCATTGATTATTCCCATATATTCCGGGTGTGCTATGCATTGACTAAAGACATGGCGGATATGATGAAGGTGTATCGCCTGATGGTTTTTAATTATCTGATAGACAATAGAGATGATCATGCAAAGAACTTCTCTTTTGTCTATCATGGAGGGAAATGGCATTTTACGCCAGCCTACGACCTACTGCCCAGTGATGGCATCAACGGATACCGAACCACTTCCGTTAATAATAGTATCGATCCTACTGATGCGGATGTCATTATAGCCGCCGTGAAAGCCGGTATCGATAAAAACGAAGCAGAAAGAATATTCCGAGAGATGCAGACAATTGTCAGGAATGCCCGTATAACCGGAGACTGAAGCGGTATGCATTCGGCATGCGCGATTCTCAATACTAATGGTTCGGTAAACTTTCGCGTGAAGGTTCTACTAAATCTGGTCGGTGGAGTGTTATAAATAAAAAATTAACGAAGGCAAAAATGAAAACTGATAATATTGAATTGCTATTGTCAGAACTTGACAAGCAACAACTTGCAGACTTTATAAGGAAAGAGTGTGTAAATGATGTACAATTCCGGGAAAGATTCCTTGCTCTCGGAGCCGGAACATTGTTCAAGCCGAATCCGAATACATATACTTCCCGTGTGGAAGATTTGATAGAGGATTATGGCGGGCGAGACGGATATATAGAGTATCACGACACATTTGATTTCAATCGAGAAGTTTCCAGAATTTTTGATGAGGCTGACGAAGCGATAAAGAATCAACAATGGGAAGTGGTGATAGCTATTCTTACAGGAGTGGGAGCGGTAGGTGAAGATATTCTCAATTGTGGAGATGATAGTGCCGGTGAACTTGGGGCGATAGTAAGCGAATGCTTTGAAAAATGGCATCAACTTTGCGATAAGGAATCTTTGCCAAACGATATAAAAAATCAAATCTTTGAGTTGGCATTGCAGCGTTTCAACGAAAAGGATCTCAAAGGCTGGGACTGGTGGTGGGATTGGATTGAGATGGCTGTCCAGCTTGCCGATACCCCAGAAAAGAAAAGTCACGTTGTAAAAGCACTTGATGAAATCAAACCGGATGGAGACGACTGGAGTGCAAGATATAGTTCTCAGACTGCACAGAAATACAAACTTAAAATAATATCGAAGCAAAGCACTCCTGAAGAGCAACGTCAATTCATGTATGACAATGCAGGTAATCCGGATTTTCGCAAAAGGTTGTTACAGATGGCTTGGGATGAGGAGAACTATGATGAGGTGCTTCGTCTTGCAAATGAGGGTGTAAATCATGATGCCAAATGGACGGGACTTGTTTCTGACTGGCATAAATGGGAATATAAGGTTTACTGCAAGATTGGGAATAACGCCAATGCGATACAACTTGCCCGATATTTCTTCTTCAGAGGCTATGGATGGGAAGAAAAAGAATTTTCGAAGGAAAACATGTATTCTCAGATGAAAACTCTGACACCATGCGGTCAATGGGGAAAATACGTTGAAACTTTGATAAGCGAAGCCAACGGGAAGAAAGACTATATCCGTTTGTTATTCATTTACACGCAGGAGAAGATGTGGGACAAGTATATGGAATATCTTCGTAGGAATCCATACGTACGTAATATTGATGATGCGCCTGAGGAAGTGATTGCCTTGAATAAAGATGAGATAATCAGTATTTATACGGCTGCTGTCAGACATTATTTCAAGCAAGCATCCGATCGGAACTCATACAGGGAAGGAGTTGGTCTTTTGCGAAATTTGATCAAATATGGAGGAAAATCAGAGGCTGATAAAATAGTGATTGAGCAAAAATCCCGTACACCACGACGACCGGCATTAATAGATGAGCTTTCGAAGCTATGATTGCAAGATTCTCACAAGTTATTTTTTTGCGATTACTAAGGGGGAATGTCAAAAAAAATGACTAAATTTGCATTCAGCCTTTGGTGTGCCGTGTCGGGAAATTTCATTTTTCAGCTGTATGAGAAGAGAGGTCAATCCCGAGGATGGTGCCTAATGCAATAGAATAAGACAAAAACCACCTGTTTATAATAAAGATATATGAGGTTCAATATCGACGGAAAACTGTTTCAGCAGCAGCTTCAGGCAGTCAACAAAGTAATCAACGCAAAGAATGCACTCTCCATTCTCGACAACTTCTTGTTTGAACTTGAAGGAGACAAACTGACCATTACGGGTAGCGACCAGGAAAATATAGTGACAGCCCGAGTGGAGGTCATGGATTCCGACGGCGACGGCTCTGTGGCTGTCCCTGCAAAGAGCCTGCTTGAAATAACAAAAGAAATCAGCAACCAGCCGCTCACATTCAACTATAATGAATCTACAGGCGAGATTGAGGTGGAATTCCTCAACGGTAGCTTCCGGTTCATGGGAATCAATGCCGATGAATTTCCCAAGGGGGATGCGGCAGATGCCGATGCAATGGTGCTCACAATACCATCATCTGTGATACTGAAGGGTATTGAGAAAACTATCTATGCGGTGAGTACAGAGACAATCCGTCCGATGATGACCGGTATATATTGGGATATTCATGAAGGCGATATCACATTCGTGGCGAGCGACACCCACAAACTGGTGCGCTATATCAATATGGAGGTGAATCCCGGCATCGAGAGAGGTTTCATCATGCCTGCCAAACCCGCCAATATCCTTAAAGGTATCCTTGGTAAGGAGGAGAGCGACGTGGTGATGACCCTTGGCTCAAAAGGCGCGAAATTCGAGTTCGGTGCATATTCACTCACATGCCGATTCATAAAAGGTAACTATCCCAACTATAACCGCGTGATACCTACCTCCAATCCCTTCACTCTGACAATAGACCGTGAGGCATTCCTGAATGCCATGCGCCGTGTGGCAATCTTCGCAAGCAAGGCGTCGAACCTGGTAAAGATGGAGGTCAACCAGTCAGGCGTCAAGCTGGCTGCGCAGGATCTTGACTACGGCACGTCTGCACGTGAACAGATCATGTGTGAATATCAGGGCAATGATATGGTCATCGGCTTCAATGCACAGTTCACCGTGGAGATATTGAGTAACCTTGGTGGTGAATCTGTCGTGGTGCAGCTCTCTGATCCTGCACGTCCCGGCATTTTTGCCCCGCTTGAACAGGAGAAAAATCAGAATTTAGTGACAATCCAGATGCCTATGCAGGTGCTGGAATGAGAAACTATATATTGAAATGGAACAGACAAAAAAACTGAACCTTGAACGCCCGATAATATTCTTTGATCTTGAGACGACAGGCACCAATGTCACTCACGACAGAATCGTGGAAATGTCGTATATCAAGGTTTATCCCGACGGCACGAAAGAGGAACGCACCCGCCGCATCAATCCGGAGATGCCGATACCGGCGGCAAGCACCGCCATACATCATATCACGGATGCAGACGTGGCAGACGAGCCTACATTCCGTCAGATAGCAAAATCGCTGCTCACTATCTTCGAGGGTTGCGACATAGCGGGCTACAACAGTAATAAGTTTGATGTGCCTGTGCTTATGGAGGAATTCGGGCGTTGCGGCATAAACTTCGACATATCGGGTCGTCGGTTTATCGACGTCCAGAACATCTTCCACAAGATGGAGCAGCGCACTCTTGTCGCTGCCTATAAATTCTATTGCGGAGCCAACCTTGAGGATGCCCACAGTGCGCTTGCCGACACACAGGCAACGTATGAGGTGCTTCTCGGTCAGCTTGAACGCTATCCGGAGCTGGAGAACAACGTGGAATTTCTTGCAAAATTCTCCACGATAGGGAAGAACCTTGATCTTGCCGCACGCATAGTGCTTGACGACAACGACGTGCCCGTGTTCAACTTCGGTAAGCATAAGGGTAAGGCTGTGAAAGACGTGCTTCGTCGCGAACCGTCGTTCTTTGACTGGGTCATGCAGGGAGATTTCCCAAAGAATACGAAAGACGTGCTCATGCAGTTGAAATATAAATACACACAGGAACAACGCGAGAAGAATAAATAATGCTGAAAGGTAAACATATCGTTCTTGGCATATCGGGAGGTATAGCCGCCTATAAGTCGGCATATCTCCTGAGATTGCTCATAAAGAAAGGTGCGGAGGTGCAGGTGGTGATCACTCCCAATGGCAAGGAGTTTATCACGCCTGCCACGTTGGCAGCATTGAGCGGCAAACCGGTGGTGAGCGAATTTTTTGCCGCCAATACCGGCGAATGGCACAGTCATGTGGATCTCGGACTATGGGCGGATCTTATGATCGTTGCGCCTGCGACTGCCAGCACGATAGGCAAGATGGCCAACGGAATAGCCGACAATATGCTTATCACCACGTATCTTTCCGCAAAGGAGCAAGTGATGGTGGCTCCTGCTATGGATCTCGACATGTGGCGTCATCCGTCGACTCAGCGGAATGTCGCGGCATTGAAGAGAGACGGAGTGATAATCGTTGAGCCTGGAAGCGGAGAGCTGGCGAGCGGACTCTCCGGCAAAGGACGTATGGAGGAGCCGGAGATGATAGTGGAGGCAGCCGAACGCTATTTCAGTTCATGCCAAAGTCTGAAAGGGCAGAGGGTGCTTGTCACAGCCGGACCCACCTACGAGAATATTGATCCCGTGAGATTCATCGGTAATTATTCAAGTGGGAAGATGGGGTTTGCCATAGCCGAGGAATTTGCATCGCGTGGAGCGGAGGTCACTCTTGTAGCCGGTCCGGTAAGCCTGTCGCTGAAGGATGATAACGTCAGAAGAATCGACGTCACAAGTGCACGCGAGATGTGCGACGCATGTAAGAAGGTGGCGAAGGATGCAGACTACGTGGTGCTTGCAGCAGCTGTAGCCGACTATGCGCCTGAAACCGTGGCAGAGAAAAAGATAAAGCGCGAGGGCACCGACGGCATGATATTGCGTCTTGTGAAGAACCCCGATATCGCCGCCACCCTTGGGGAAGCGAAACACGAGGGACAGGTGCTTGTGGGCTTTGCCCTTGAGACTGACCATGAGGAGGAGAATGCGATTGGGAAACTGCGCAGAAAGAATCTTGACTGGATTGTGCTTAACTCGCTCCGCGACCCCGGGGCTGGTTTCATGAAAGATACTAATAAAGTGACGATACTCTCCTCGTCGGGAGAACGTATCTCATTCGGCACCAAGAGTAAGCGCGAAGTGGCTGCCGACATTGTAGACACAATCACTGCCAAGTCTTGACTATCCGATTATGAGGTTTATCAGTCAGTCGTTGAGGAGTGCAACTGTAATTGCAGCGTTCAGGAGAATGTTGGTGTCGGTAGTAATGATGATTGCCCTTGTGCCTTTCTGTGCAGCCCAGGAACTTAGATGCACTGTTGAGGTCAACAGCAGCGCGATCGAGGGCACAAGCAAAAGCGTATTCGAATCGCTACAGCAGAGCATTATCGAATATCTGAACGAGACGAAATGGACAAATGCCGTCTTCTCTCCAAATGAGAAGATAGAATGCAATTTCTTTCTTACCGTGAAGGAGTATGCCGACGACAAGATAAAAGGTGATATTCAGGTGCAGCTCATACGTCCGGTCTACAACAGCACCTATACCACGACGCTCCTCAATTTCAAGGATACGAAAGTGGAGTTTGACTATAGGGAGGGCGATCCGCTGATATTCAACGACAGCAGTTGGGAGAATAATCTCATCGGTCTGCTAAACTATTATGCCTATCTTTTTCTCGCACTTGACTTCGACAGCTTCTCTCCGAAAGGCGGACAGCCATACTTTGATAAGGCTGCGTCGGTGGTGCAGCTTGCGCAATCAAGCGGAGAGATAGGGTGGCGCACGTTTGAAGACACTAAGAACCGAAGTGCGGTACTAAGTTCATTCATGGATTCCAACACTTCGGCGATCCGCGACATGAGCTACCAATATTACCGCAAGGGGCTCGATGAGATGGCTACAAGTCCTGACAAGGGGCGGGCGGCAATCACTGAATCCCTTCAGGCAATAGCGGAGGTCTACAAGCATGCGCCTATGTCGGTGGCTCTCTCGATGTTTCGCGATGCTAAACTCGACGAGCTTGTCAATCTCTACTCCAAGGCACCCCAGTCGGAGCGGGAAAAGGTCTACGAATTGTTGCGGCCAATTTATCCCACCGATATGGAGCGGCTTGAAAAAATCAGGAAACCGGAGGAAAACAACTGATCCCCCATAAAGAATAGAAGATGCTTGAAAGTCTGATTATAAAGAATTACGCATTGATTGATGATCTGAATCTTAAGTTCACTCCCGGACTGACAATCGTGACGGGAGAGACGGGTGCGGGCAAATCAATCATGCTTGATGCCTTGTCGCTGCTTCTCGGAGAGAGGGCGGAGACAAAGGCTATATCCGACAAGAGCCGAAAATCAGTGATAGAGGCGACCTTCTCATCCCCCTCTCCGGAGTTGTCGAAACTTCTGACCGACAATGGTATCGAATGGAACAGTGCGGAATTGATAGCCCGACGGGAAATCTCTGCCTCCGGGCGTTCGCGTGCGTTTGTCAACGACACTCCTGTGACATTGCCCGTATTGTCGTCAATCACGTCGAATCTTATCGACATACATTCGCAACACAGCAACATGGTGTTGTCGCAATCCTCCAGCCATCTGTCGATAATAGATTCATTCGCCGGCGATGCTGAATTGCTGGGGCGTTACCGTAGGGAGTTTTCTGAATACGTCGCATTGCGCAGCAAGATAAAACGCATAAAGGAGCAGATAGCCAAGAATAAGGAGAATCGGGAGTTTATAGTCTTCCAGTTGGAGCAGCTTGACAAGCTCAAGCCCCGTAAGGGTGAGCTGCGGCAGGTGGAGCAGGAGTTTGATATGCTCAGCGATTCCGATCAGATCCGCGAGGATCTCGGCTACGCCTATAATTGCTTCGAGAGTGGCGACAGGAGTATAAACGCACTCCTTGCTGAAGCCACGGAGTCAATATTAAAGGTGAATCTCGACATATTCGGCGATAAAGTGGAGGAGGAGCTTGCGGAGCGTCTTGAAAATCTAAGGATAGAACTGAAGGATATCACCGAGACTGTCTATGACTATCTCGAGCGTGTGGATTCCGATCCGGGTCGTCTTGCGAAAGTGACGGCAAGGATGAACCAGATATACGATGCCATAAAGCGGTTCAAGGTGATGGATGAGGATGGTCTTGTGGCTCTCCATGCGGAGCTTAGGGGAAAACTTGACTCAATCGACAATGGCGATGGTGATCTCGAGGAGATGGAGAAGCAGGCACGCACGCTTGCCAAGGATCTGAAGACTCTTGCATTGGAACTTACCGGCATACGGCAGGAGGCATCCGTCCGGCTCAGCGAACTCATCACGGAGACTGCCCGTCCGCTCGGTCTGCAAAATCTGCGGTTCAGCGTCGCGCTGACGCAAGGGAAGCTGACTGCCGACGGTCAGGACACAGCCGATTTTATATGCAGCTTCAATAAGAACCATGAGATGCAGTCGATGGGGAAAGTGGCGTCCGGAGGTGAGCTGGCGCGTCTGATGCTTAGCCTTAAATCAATAATGGCAAAGTGCATGAACCTTCCGACGGTCATATTCGATGAGGTCGACACGGGAGTGTCGGGGGAGATCGCCGACAAGATGGGCGATATGATGCGCCGCATGGGAAGGGAGATGCAGGTGCTTGCGATAACGCATCTGCCGCAAGTGGCGTCAAAGGGCGACAGCCATTTCAAGGTGTATAAGACTGACAACGAGACGCGCACGGTGTCGCACGTCAGGATGCTCGACAAGGAGGAGCGTATCAGGGAACTCGCCGCTATGTTGTCGGGTAAGACAATCAACGATGCCGCACTCCTTAACGCACGCACTCTCCTTAAAAACGTAGGGAAAGAGCAAAAATAAAGAAAGATGGAAAAGAATGATTATATATTCGGCATACGTGCCATACTTGAGGCAATAGAATCAGGTAAAACCATTGACAAAGTATTGATCCGCCGGGATCTCGGAGGCGAACTTGCCAAGGAGCTCCTGGATAAGGTCAGGGAGTATGATATAGTCGTGCAGCGCGTTCCGCTTGAGCGACTCAACCGCATCACGATGAAGAATCATCAGGGAGCGATAGCACAGTTGTCGCCGGTGGGCTATCATCGTCTTGACAACATAATCCCGCAACTCTATGAGGATGGTAAGATTCCGTTTGCCCTCGTGCTCGACGGAGTGACCGATGCCCGCAATTTCGGAGCTATAGCGAGAAGCGCAGATTGTGCCGGAGTTGATTTCATAGTGGTGCCGGAGAGGGGTAGTGCCTCCGTGACGTCGGATGCAGTCAAGGCGTCGGCAGGGGCATTGTTCTATGTGCCGGTATGTCGTGAGCGCGACACGCTGACAGCAGTGAAGAAACTCAAGGAGAACGGCTATCTCGTGGTCGGAGCCTCGGAGAAGGGTGCGCAGAGCTATATAGATGCCGACTACACCGTGCCTGTGGCGATAGTCATGGGATCGGAAGATACCGGCATATCCCCGGAGGTGCTGCGCCAGTGCGACAGGCTTGCGGCAATACCTATCCTGGGTAACATCGGGTCGCTCAACGTGTCGGTGGCGGCAGGCGTGATTCTGTATGAGGCGGTGCGTCAGCGTTTGGCATCCGGATTTTCAAAACAATGACTATAAATTCGGAGATAATATAAACGGATTAAATATCAGAGAGATGTCGCGGATGGATGCGGATCGTAAGAAGGAATTTGGATAATAAATTTCAATTAAATTTGGTCAATCCATCCATTTAGGCTAATTTTGCAAAACGTAACGGCATATAATGTGTCGTCACCAAATAAATGAAAGAGCATAAAGAGTTATGATAAATCGTGTGTTGATAAGAATAAAGGTGGTGCAGCTGCTTTATTCCTACCTTTTGACAGATAACCGTTTCATGTTGGAATCACAGCCCACATCCCCGACCAAGGAGAAGAGATTCGCCTACAGTCTTTATCTGGATATGCTTGTGCTGATGATAAAGATTTCAGAAAGAATAGAGAAACGTGGCGGTTATTTACCGTTGCATGACACACGTTTCATAAAGAAACTGCTTGCAGACGATAAGATCAAATCCTTGCAGCAGAAATTCCGTAATGAGATATTCCCGTTTGAACGTCTGGTGGAGCCGTTGGCTGAGCTTGTGAAAGAGAGCGGCATATATAAGAATTTCCAGAAGAAGGCAGACGATACGGAAGACGACACCGTATGGGAGAATATCTTCAATCTCATCATATCGGTCAATCCGGCGTTGAACAACGCTTTCACCACACGAGAGAATTTCACTCTGCGTGGCGTGGAGCGCATGAAGGGTATGATGGCTGAGACGTTTAAGAATTTCTACGCTTCACGCGACAATATCAGCGATGCCGTCAATACCCTTGCCTACAGCATGGACCGCGCCCGTGAGCTATATTTCCGTCTTCTCCTTCTCCCTGTGGAGCTTGTAAACCTGCGCGAGAATCAGATTGAGGATAACCGCAATAAGTTTGTGCCTACAGCTGAGGATCTTAATCCCAACATGCGTTTCGTGGAGAATGGTCTTGTGGCTGCCTTGCGTGAGGATCCCGACATGCTTGCCTACGTGGAGGAGAATGAACTGTCGTGGATGAAGGAAGATCCCCAGCTGCTTGAATCATTGCTGAAGGCTGTGATGCAGTCAGACATATACGATGAGTACATGCGTTTCCCTGCCACGGATTTCCATACCGATTGCGAGTTTTGGCGCGACATCATGAAGCATGTCATCCTCAATGATGAGAATTTCCTTGATGCACTTGAGACAAAATCGGTATTCTGGAACGATGACCTCGACATAATCAGCACGTTTGCGATAAAGACTATAAAGCGGTTCGAAGATGCACGTCCCGATGCCCATCCTGTCCTTCCGATGTATAAGGATGAGGAGGATGCCGCCTTTGGCAAGAAACTGTTTATGGATGTGGTTAAGAATAAGGACGTCTATCGCAGATATATCGATGACTCCGTGTCAAGCGATAAATGGGATACGGATCGTCTGGCATTCATGGATGTAGTCGTGACGATGACAGCCCTTTCGGAGATAATCAATTTCCCGAAGATTCCATTGGTGGTAAGTATCAACGAATATATCGAAATTGCCAAAAGCTACAGCACATCGAAGAGTGGCGCATTTGTCAACGGTCTGCTATATTCCATCACCAACAAACTGCGCGAGGAGGGTAAAATCCAGAAATAAGGGAGAGGCATAATAAAAATTCCCTTGTTGACTTGAAGTTTCGCCCCACTTCATTTGGAAAAGCGCGTAAAAGATGCTAACTTTGTAGCATTAACAAAACGTAACTAAAAGAAATAATAAAGAATGAATCTACTCAATTCTACACTTCTTCTTCAAGCACAGGCCCAAGGTGGAAGTCTCAGCGGAATCATCATGATTGTGGCGATGATAGCCATCTTCTATTTCTTCATGATCCGTCCGCAGTCAAAGAAGCAGAAAGAGATCAAGAAGGCCCGCGATGCCATGCAGAATGGCGACAAGGTAATCACAGCTGGTGGTATCCACGGGAAAATCAAAGATATTTCGGAAAACACAATCCTCATTGAGGTGGCTCCCTGCGTCAGCCTTAAGGTAGACAAGACATCTGTTTTTCCGGCATCAGAGAATTCCTCGGAAAAGAAGTGATAATAATCTGAAAAAGATAATGCCGGAGGCTGGGATTAAGCCGCCGGCAATTTTTTATATAGGGCGATGAGAATAAATCCGGAACAAATAAAGAATCGGTGGAGGCTCCTTAAGGCGTCGTCCGGGTTTCACAACGTGATGCTGTTTCTTGAGTTTGTTGCCGTCAGCGCGTTGTTCTGGCTTATCCTTGCGCTCAACGACAGCGCACAGAGCAATTTCAACGTAAGGCTCCAGTTGACCAACGTGCCCGACACGGTCACGTTCATATCGGATATCCCGGAGAAAGTCCATGTCAGCGTCCGCGACAAGGGCACGAACCTATGGCGCAACGGATTTATGCGTACACCCACGATGCAGATTAACTTCAAGGAATATGGCGACAACGGCGTGCTTCGTTTCACGAAAGGCGACGTGATGGCATCGTTGAAAAGCGTGTTCGGAGCGTCAGCGCAGATCACAGCCGTATCCCTCGACTCCCTCCGTCTGGTGTACACCACCAACCGGGGCAAACGTGTGCCGGTAGTGGTGGATGCCATTATTATGCCGGCATCGGGAAGCATCATGGAAGGGAATCTTAAGACGTCTCCAACTAACGTGCTTGTATATGGTGAGCAGTCGGTGCTCGATACGATACACAGGGTGGTGACGGAGAGACTTGATCTGAAGGATCTGTCGGAAACCACAACCATCGACGTTGATCTCAAGCGGGTGAAGGATGCACGTGTGCTCCCTTCGCAGGTGAAGGTCACGGTGCCTATAGAGCCGCTGGTCAAGAAAGAGGCATTGATAACGATCACTCCGGTCAACGTGCCGGAAGGGGAGAGTCTGTTGCTCTTCCCTTCAAAAGTGAAAGTGCAATACTATGTGGCTATGAGTCGGTTTAACGATGATGATGATCCTCTCATAGAACTTCAGACGGACTATAATGATATCCGCCAGACCGGTTCAACCCGATTGCCGGTAGAGATTGTCCGTCATCCCGACCGTTTTCTAAATATGTGTCTTCTCAGGGATAGTGTGGAATACACCATAGTCAAGAATTGATATTAAGGATCATGCGAGGCAAACGGCTTATAGGTATTACAGGCGGCATAGGCGCAGGAAAGAGTGTCGTGTCGCGGATATTGCGTCATAGAGGGTATCCCGTGTATGATTGCGATAGTGAGGCGAAACGCCTGATGGATACTGATGCGGAAGTCATTTCCGGATTGAAGTCGTTGCTCGGCGATTCGATATATTCTGCCGATGGGAAGCTCGACAGGGGTGAGATGTCGCGTAGGCTCTTCTCTGATGATGAGATAAGGCGTGGAGTTAATGGCATAGTTCATTCAGCTGTAAGAAGAGACCTTATGAGATGGACCGGGATGCAGCAGCGTTATCCGGCGTTTGTGGAATCTGCAATACTCTCCACCAGCCGGCTTGATGAGGATTGTGATGAGGTGTGGCTTGTAGATGCGCCGGAGGATGTCAGGATAAGACGGGTAAAGGAGAGGAATGGATTGGAAGAGGGTGCTATCCGCCGGAGAATTGCGAGTCAGTCGCAAGAGTTCGGTCAGCTCCCTAAGGAGCGTCTGTCGGTGCTTGACAATGGGGGAGAGGTGTCATTGCTCAGACAGATAGATTCATTGTTGGAGAAATATAAATAATATACAGCTCGCCGGATCCGATCTTTATGGATATGGCAACTGAAAATAAAGAATAGAAACAGATATGCTTAGAGAGATTTTAGCAATAACCGGAAAACCGGGCTTATTCCGTATTGTGTCGCACGGCAACAGAAATCTTATAGTGGAGGAACTGAAGTCAAAAAAACGTTTCGCCGCGCAGTCACGCGATAAGGTGGTGTCGCTCGGCGACATCGCAATGTATACAGATTCCGGCGACAAGCCGCTCGGAGAGATCCTTGATCTTGTATATGCTCGTAATGAAGGGAAGACAATCGATGTTAAGAAACTTATCTCAGATGGTGGTCTCCGTGCCGAATTTGAGGCAGTTATTCCGGATTTCGACAAGGAGCGTGTGTATGACAACGACATCAAGAAACTCTTCACATGGTATAATATCCTCGTAGAGGCAGGCATGACCAAATTCGCTGAAGAGGAGGAGAAAACTGAAGCAGCGGAGGATACCGAAAAGGCTGAGTAAACAGTATCGGAGTTATCCTACACCTCAAAATAAAAAAGTCAGAAGTCAGAGTGATTTTCTCTGCCTTCTGACTTTTTTAAGTTTATACAACTTTTATTAGTATCAATTGAATACTCCATAAATAAGCACAAGGATAATACCTATGGAAAGCATGACAGAAGATTCCATAGAGGCGAGACGTTGGCTTGCACGTAAAAACTTTATAGAGGCACTCCGGCAGCTGACCGGTTGCGGAGCCATTTCTCTGACTTCCTGATAATGGCTCAATTTTATCCATATCTTAATAATGGCTCCAATAATTAAGACGAGTAATCCGATTTCCAACATAATAAAAAACTTTTAAGAACGAAGTCATGCAACCTCAAACGAAGTCATACAACCTCAATTAAACAACATCATAAAATTGTAAGAAACCAATCCCCGACGAGTCAGCAATAATAGTGTAAGGATATACCAAAAACGCAAAATCCCCAAAATTTGTTCAAAACCTAACTTTTGCGCACATCCTGGCGAGATAGGAGCATTAGAGTTGTCCAAATTATCGTAAATATCCATATTTACACAAAAAGTATTGTTTTATGAGGATAAAATTCTTACATTTGCACATCCTCATCTACTATGCATATTTGCAAAATTGTAATGGAATAAAAGGGATCAACAATTAGTAAATCTGATTATGTATTCAATTTCAATAAAAGGATATAAGTCTTTTAAGGATATCACAGTACGCCTTAATCCAATCAATATTTTGATTGGATCGAATGGTGCGGGAAAGAGTAACTTTCTATCCCTATTTGAACTATTGGGTAATGCCTACGAAGGCTTTCTTGCAAGAAGCGTCGCTCAATCTGGAGGAGTGGACAAACTGCTTCATAATGGAAGGAAAGTTACTGACCGAATCTCTATTGAAACCAGGGATGGCAATACATCCTATGCCTTGGATTTGATGGAATCAGATGGCAAATTGATTGTGGAGAATGAAAGGTTGGGCTATGAGTTATCCCCGGAACAGTGGACCTATAATTGTATTGCGAATTATAAAAATGAGACTGCTTTAAGGGAATATCATGGAATGACAAGAGACGATTATATTAAGAAATATATGTCTCAGATTAAGAAATTTCATTTTCATGACACCGGACGTACATCTCCTTTTACGGGAGTATCAAATATAGTAAATGATTCCTACCTCTTATATTCCAAAGGTGATAACTTGGCAGCATTCCTGTATGGGATTATGAATAAGTATCCTATGGTTTATAAGCGTATAGTGCGTGTTATACAATCGGTTGCACCTTTCTTTCACGACTTTTATCTTATACCAAATGAAAGCGGAGACGTAAGGCTTCAATGGAGAGATAAATTTTCTGAGGTTATCTATGGACCAAATGATCTTTCTGATGGCACTATCAGATTTATAGCATTAACTGTGCTTTTCATGCAGCCAAATCTTCCCAAAGTAATTGTGATTGACGAACCCGAATTGGGATTGCATCCTGTTGCTATTGAGAAATTGGCAGGATTGATAAAGATGGCGGCAAACAGAGGTACGCAAGTGATTGCTGCTACTCAAAATGCCGAACTTATCAGTAATTTTCAACCATCAGATATACTTACAGTGGATCAGCGTGGTGGAATATCTCAAATAAAGCGTTTGGATGCCGACGAACTGAGCCAATGGCTTAACGACTATACTTTAGGCGATTTGTGGAAACAAAGAATCATGAAAGGAGGACAACCAATATGAAAAGATTGATTATAGTATGTGAGGGTCCTACGGAGAATGAATTTTGTTTGGAGATGCTTGCCCCGATATTGCTTAAATCGGATATATATGTGGAGGCTCCCCTAATAAAAAAATCCAATGGAGGAATTGTGCCATGGCAAGCCATAAAACGTCAGATTGAGACGCATCTTCATGAAGGAGATGCTAACGTCTCTATGCTTGTGGATTATTACGGAATCAAAGACAGTTACAATTTTCCTGGTTGGATAGAAAGTAAGGATATATTATCATTGACCGACAGATTTCAATTCTTATGCGACAGAATGAAAGCTGACATCTCCCCGGTTTTGGCTCCACGCTTTATCCCATATATGCAGATACATGAGTTTGAGAGTCTTCTATTTAGCGATATAAACGTATTCAAGGATAATTTTGATAAAAGCGAGATGAACTTCTCGATTCTTGAGGATGCCAATCGCGAATTTTCAAATCCCGAAGAAATTAATTCACGACCATCATTAGCTCCGTCAAAACGTCTGACCAAAGCAATACCGGGATATGATAAAGTGTTATATGGTAATTATATAGCAGTAGAAACCGGATTAAGCAGAATAATGGAGAAATGCCCATTATTCAGACAGTGGATTACATCTCTTACATCAATACAGAACTCCTGAGATTTAATATAAATTAAGTTCCAAAAATTGTAAATGTAATTGGAATATAAGAGACTATGATAAGCGATAGAGTAAAGAGAAACATATCGGCAATATGTATTGTAATAGGAACAGTATGTGTCATCAGCAGGGTATGGGAAGTCATAATCTCACCGAAATCCGGATCTGCATGGTTTGAACTAAGCGGCTCAATACTCATCCTATTCATTTGTATTGACAGCTACATCAATTACCGACGCCGCATTAAAAAAGAGAGCCACTGACTTTTACAGGGTCAGCGGCTCATCAATATCCCATATATTCACAATACGGTACAGCTATTAAGAGGGATTGTGTGGATGGGTTAGAGGCGGATGCGGCGGGGACCGTAGACGGAGTTGAAGAGTAGGTCGCCGTCGGGGAGGTATTGGATTATGGCGTGGGCTCCGTTGCCGAGATTGGTGTCGCCGAATATGACGCGGTGGCGCGTGGCTCCGCTTTCCCAGTCAAGTCCCGTGATTTCCCATCCGGTACCTTTGTTGTAGCTGTTGACGAATACCATGCCGGAGGCAGTGCTCATGCAAGGTATCATACTCGGTGAATTTATGTCGGCTCGTGTCCATAGTGTCTCCCAACGGTTGTTGGCGGTGTCCCATTGCAGCCGTTCCACACCGTATGCCGGCTCAAGTATCGGACCGACACTGAGCACTCCCGGAATCTTGTCGTTGATGGTCTCTTCCATCCTTCTGACGTTGTTCACGACGAATGCCCCGTAGCCGGCACAAACGACGGATTGCTCGGACTGTACCCATTCGGCACCATTCAGACCGCACGTGACTGTGCGGCTATCGGCAATACGGGGATTGGAGGGATCTGCCGGTTTTGAATCAGCCGGTATCTCATCACGCCAGAACGCCACTATCTTCATTTGCTTCGCGCCATCTGTAATGACCACCAACTTATCCTCATCATCACCGAACCCCATAAGTGTAGGGGTGGAACCGGTGCCATATCCCATTTTAATGGCAGGTGCCATCGGTCCGCCGTCATAGCTTGCCTGCCATGCTCCGTCGGCTTCATCACCGGAAAGTTTCGTGCCGGTCCATACGATTTTCTGCATCAAGCCTTTGCCGCTATCCTTTATGTTGTTGGTCGCTACGTATATGCCATTCTTATCATCCACGCATATTGAATTGCTAAGGTCTTGATCAGCAGGAAAGTCGTATGTGTCAATCACGTTTGTCAAGGTGCGGTCAACGATGCATATCGTGCGGCGACCTGCCACTACAAGGTAGCCGTCGTAAGTCATGCTTACTGCCATTAGTGTGAACGAGCCGTTGATCCATGGTGTCATGTCAAGTGACGCATCAATTTCAATACCCTCTTTGGGATTGGCGGCATTCTTCAGTTTAAAACGTAGGAGGGTGGTCACGGCATTTGCGTAGGCGTAGTTGTCTTTGTCGCACATCACGTAGTTGCCGCTCATCATGATTGTCTGTGGTACGGGACCGAGAATTGATTTCGCCACTTTCTCACATTCGTTGTATGAGGTGTATGGGGCAGTAAGGCGGTCAATCTCCTCAACGGTGCGCGGAGTCATTCCGGGAAGCGGACATTCAGCTACCTTTTCAAAGCCACCTCCGGCAATGTTGATATACGTCACCCTGTCGGTTGACATTCCCCACATGTAATTTGGATCCGGAGATGCGAGAGTCACAAGGTTGATCGGACCAGAGGCATATCCCGGAGCTTTTTTGAGGTCTACGGTTGTGGTTCCATCTTTGACGGCAAAGGGGAATACGTCAGTCTGTGCGGAATTGAAATGGGTCAGACTGTAATGTTCCTGTGCCAGCCACGGGTTACGAGCCGGAAGGGAATACTCCGGTGTTCTGTGGTTATCATCAGAAGTGTTGTCGTTTTTATCACAAGACTGCATGGTGACAACAACAGCACCAGCACACATTAATTTCCCGATATGATTTAACAACTCTGTCATGTAGGTTATGAAAAATATGAAATTTGAAATATGAAAGAAATGAATTGCAAATTTAGACATATTGTTTCATATATCATGTAAACAGGAGTCTATGGATGTGAATATCGGTCTGTCAGCGGTATGTAATCTCAAAAAAATATGTAACTTTGCGGGAGTAGTGCTTAGTAACTGAAGTTTCGCAAGCTGCACTTCAGTGGTTTAAAGTTTATAGTTTAAGGTTTAAGATTCACGAAAATCCACGAATCTTTTCATTATACAAAATTTAATGATTATAAACCATAAACCATAAACCATAAACCATAAACCATAAACCATAAACCATAAACTATAAACCTTAAATTAGTAATCTTTAAAAATAACAATAGATATGTTTAATGCGGTAAAATACAACGAGCGGACCTATGAAGGCTATCGAGGTGCAATTGAATTGCCACACTCTATAAGAACATATTTCGATGGTTTTGCTGACGAGTTCAATGATATCAGTAAGAAACAGAAACTCCTTGATCTCGGATATGTCCTTAAAAGAGGGTATGATCTTGCCGCTCAAATAAAGGCTTGTCTTTACGACCGCCCTCATATCGGAGAGTACGAGTTCAAGATGAGTCTTTTCGGACTTATAGAATATGTCGATAAAGACTATATGAAAGACAATGGCTATGACTACCTCATAGAGGACTACTGCATTGATTCACTCGTAGGAATCCTAAGCAATGTCCTTGATGACCATTACATTGAATATTCAGATTATACACACGAGCTGACATGAGAACAAACATTATTACCCTACAAGAACTGATGGCTAGAAGAAACGATGATTTCGATCGGGCTGTAGAATTGAACCGCGTAAAGATAGTATGACTATAAACAAACTAAACTATATTAAAATCTACTAATTAAGGAAATATGAGTAACGGATACTATTTATCTCAGCGAGACAAGCAACAGGCTCTTATCGGTTCGGATGTGTTCAGAAATGATAATGGTAATGGCAAGTTCATGGGAAAGAATTATCCTTTTGTTTTAGCAAAAGGGGAAAACAACTTGTTCCCGCCTGTAAACGAAGTAGAAAGATACTTTTCAGATAATCATATATCATGGTGGGGTGGTTACTCTCCGACAGGACACATTTTGTCTTCTCAGATGGCTTGCCTGAATCATTTATTCCCAATAATGAATGATAAGGATTCGGTTTTGGCAATCCTAAATGGGGTTCGGGATAATTTCAAGGAGGTGCTTCCAATAAGATGCGACAAAAATCCACAATATATAGCATTTGAAGTTGTAAGTTCAGCCGATCACTTGAATGAGGAGGCTTCAACCAGAGGTTCAAACTGCACATCTGTCGATGCGTTGATTCTTGCAGTTGATAAGAATGATAAAGTATGGCTGATTCCTATTGAATGGAAATACACTGAGCATTACGGCACTGAAGACAAGTCCGCAGGAAACAAGGGTGAGACACGTAAGGCAAGATACAATCAGTTAATTACTGATTCAAAGCAGTTGAAAACACTACCTGACTTTAAGATTTACTATCAAGAGCCTTTCTATCAATTAATGCGGCAGACCTTGTGGTCTGAACAGGTAGTGTTACATAAAGATATGGAGATACTTAAAGCTGATGACTATTTGCACATTCATGTGATACCGGATACTAATGTAGCATTGCTTCGTAATGATCATCGTTACCCATACAAAGTCTCTGGACTGGGTATGGAAGACACATGGCGTTATTGTCTGACAGATCAGTCTAAATATGAAATAATTGACCCGAAAAAGTTATTGTCTCCAATTATGTCGAAATATCCGGAACTTGCTGAATACCTTGAAACAAGATACTGGTGAATCGTAGTATATCTTATTGCCATAATATTATTTTGGAGGATGCAAGGGATTCCTGAATGTCGATGATCCGTTGGTTGGCGGAGCCGCGAAATAGGAGGTCGGGATCTTTTTGCGCCATGATGAAGGGACCTTCCACCACTACGTCAGCATTGCGGATTGTGTCGGTGAGGAGGGGAGTGGCAATTATCTCCTCCCATGTATAGCCGGTGTAGACCCATACGTTTCTGCCGTTTCTCTTTAGGGCGTCAATAAGAAATTTCGTTGATTTTGGATTACAAAGCGGGTCCCCACCCGATAAGGTAACGTTGAAATCCTCCTCCTCTACGATATCGAGAATCTTGGAAAGTGTTGTCGGTGTCCCTCCGGTTTTGTTCCAAGAGGATGGATTGTGGCAACCGGGGCAACGGTGATTGCATCCGGCAAGATAAATGGATGTGCGGAACCCCGGTCCGTCGACCGTGGTTCCGCGCATTATTGAGAGTACGTTGAAAACGATGTTGTCAGATTGTGGCATTTTGTCTGAGTTAGATTATTCATGCACCACACGGTCATTAAGCTCGGCAAGTTTGCCGGAGTTCCAACGGTCGGTAGTGCCGACGAGATAACCCGTGATACGCTGTATCGTCTCAAATTTCACTCCGCATTTCGGGCATACCGTCTGATTCTTGTCGGCATTCTCATAACCGCATTTCGGGCAATGGTTGCGGTTATGGTTGACAGAGCCGTATCCGATGTTATACTTATCCATCATATCGACGATCTGCATGATAGCCTCCTCATTATGAGTGGCATCACCGTCAATCTCCACATAGAAGATGTGTCCGCCGCGAGTGAGGTCATGATAGGGAGCCTCTATTTTCGCTTTATGGCGCGGAGAGCAATGGTAATACACCGGCACATGGTTGGAGTTGGTGTAATAATCCTTGTCGGTAACACCCGGTATCACGCCGAACACTTTCCTGTCAACTTTCGTGAATTTTCCGGAAAGACCCTCTGCCGGAGTTGCAAGGACGGAATAATTATGTCCGTACTTGTCGCAATAGCCGTTAACCTTGTCGCGGAAGAAGGTGACTATCTTCAGACCGAGTTGCTGAGCCTCGTCAGATTCACCGTGATGCTTGCCGATGAGGGCGATAAGACACTCTGCCAATCCGATGAACCCAATGCCGAGGGTGCCCTGATTTATCACCGGTTCGATAGTGTCGTTAGGTTTTAGCCCGTTTGCATGATTCCAAAGCACGCTCATCACGAGAGGGAATTGCTTTGCAAGGGCTGTCTTCTGGAACTGGAATCGTTCCTCAAGCTGTAGGGCAGTGATGTCAAGCACCTTCTCCAGTTTCTCAAAAAACTTGTTGATTCTCTCCTCCTGATTCTGAATATTCATCACCTCAATGGCTATGCGCACGATATTGACAGTGGTGAAAGAGAGGTTGCCTCGCCCTACGGAAGTCTTCTCGCCATATCTGTTCTCAAATACGCGTGTGCGGCATCCCATGGTTGCCACCTCATATTTATATCGCAATGGGTCGTCCTCTCTCCATAGCTCATGCTGATTATATGATGCGTCAAGATTGAGGAAGTTGGGGAAGAAGCGGCGGGCAGTCACCTTGCAGGCCATTTTATATAGGTCGTAGTTGGGATCCTCCGGAAGATAGCTTACTCCACGTTTCTTTTTCCATATCTGTATGGGGAAGATGGCAGTCGCGCCATTCCCGACACCTTCGTAGGTGGAATTGAGCATCTCACGTATTACGCAACGACCTTCGGCAGACGTATCGGTGCCGTAGTTTACGGAGGAGAAAACCACCTGGTTGCCACCACGAGAATGTATCGTATTCATATTGTGGATGAAAGCCTCCATCGACTGATGCACTCTTCCTACAGTCTTGTTGATTGCATGTTGCAGATAGCGTTCATCCCCCTCCAGACCGTCAAGCGGTTTTTTAATATAATCTTTAAATTGTGCCTCCTTCAGGTGGGAGAGATCCTTATCGACGAGTTGCTGGAGATTGTCTACCTCCTCAATGAAACTTGCCCTTACGTAAGGGGCAAGATAGAAATCGAGAGCCGGGATAGCCTGTCCGCCGTGCATCTCATTCTGAGCCGTCTCGAGCGATATGCAGGCTATCACGCTTGCCGTCTCGATTCTCTTTGCCGGGCGCGATTCGCCATGACCTGCCACAAACCCGTTCTCCAGGATACGGTTGAGAGGGTGCTGCACGCAAGTGAGGCTCTTTGTTGGGTAATAATCCTTGTCGTGGATATGGATATAGTTGTTTTTTACCGCATTCTTTACAGTGTTGGAAAGAAGGTAGTCGTCAACGAACGGTTTGGTAGTTTCGGAAGCGAACTTCATCATCATACCGGCAGGAGAATCCGTGTTCATATTGGCATTCTCGCGGGTTATGTCGTTGTTCTTCGCTTCGATTATTTCCAGGAACATGTCGCGGGTCTTTGCCTGTCGGGCAATAGAACGTTGGTCGCGGTATGCGATATATTTCTTGGCTACATCCTTACGTGCGGATTTCATCAGTTCGAATTCCACGGAATCCTGAATCTGCTCCACAGTCATGCGATGCGAACCGTTCATTCCGATACGGTCGGTTATCTTTTGAATGAGACTTTCGTCCTCACCACGTTCGGTGGCGATCATGGCCTTTCTTATGGCCGCCTTGATTTTGTCTTCATTATATCCGACAACCCTACCGTCGCGTTTCTCAACAATCTGTATCATAATTTTGGCAATTTGTTTGCGTGAAAATATCCGAGATAAAGCCTTTTTTTAAGACCGATGCAAAGGTATTGTAAAAATATTTCATCTGCAAATTTTATAATGAAAAGTTTTATTAAAATTTTTATTTTGGAAAACTTTTAAGAGTGGTTAAAAATATAAATATTTGATATATAATAAAATGAAAAATATTTTGGAAAACTTTTTGAAATTTGAAATAAAATATTATTGCGCAAAACCTTGCCGGAGATAATATTTATAGCGATGGATTGAAAGATTTTTTTGCATTTGTAAGTAATTTTTCAAAAATCTTGCGTTTATGTTATAGATAAAAAGGATAATATTGACAAAAGAAAGGAACTGATTAAATTTAGTTGAAGTCTACAGGTAAAACAATTTGTCAGGTTCTTGAAAAGAGAAATTAAACATCATGTCAAAAGTTACAAAAGAAATGGCCCTTGATTATCATGAGGAGGGCAAGCCGGGAAAGATCGAAATAGTGCCAACGAAGCCCTACGCTTCGCAACATGATCTTGCCCTTGCGTATTCACCGGGTGTGGCATATCCCTGTCTGGAGATTGAGAAAGATCCGGAGGATGCCTACCGCTACACCAACAGAGGTAATCTTGTGGGCGTCATAAGCAATGGCACTGCAGTGCTTGGTCTTGGCGACATAGGTGCGCTTGCTGGCAAACCTGTAATGGAGGGGAAGGCCCTTCTGTTTAAGATTTTTGCGGGCCTTGATGCGTTTGACATTGAGATAAACGAGAAGGATCCCGATAAGATCATAGAGATCGTCAAGGCTATCGCGCCCACGTTCGGCGGAATAAATCTTGAGGATATAAAGGCTCCCGAGTGCTTCAAGATAGAGACGCGTCTTAAAGAGGAATGTGATATTCCGGTGATGCATGATGACCAGCACGGCACGGCTATCATTTCCGGTGCCGGTCTGCTCAATGCCCTTCAGATACAGGGTAAGAAGATAGGAGATATACGTCTTGTTGTCAATGGTGCCGGTGCAGCTGCCATAAGTTGCACACGTCTTTACGTGGCATTGGGTGTCAATCCCAAAAATGTGGTGATGTGTGATTCAAAAGGCGTGATACGTGCTGACCGTGAGGGTCTCAACTCACAGAAGAGGGAGTTCGCCACCACACGTGATCTCCACACCTTGCAGGAGGCAATGAAGGATGCCGACGTATTCCTCGGTCTCAGCGTTGCTGATGTGGTCACTCCCGAGATGGTGCTCTCCATGGCTCCGCGTCCCATCGTGTTTGCCCTTGCCAATCCTAATCCGGAGATTGCCTACGACCTTGCCATGCAGACGCGTGACGATATCATCGTGGCAACAGGACGTAGCGATTATCCGAACCAGATCAACAACGTCATCGGCTTCCCGTATATATTCCGTGGCGCACTCGATTGCGGTGCGACTGCAATCAATGAGGCGATGAAGATTGCCGCTGTGCATGCCATTGCCGATCTTGCAAAGGAGCCGGTTCCGTCAGTGGTGGATGAGGCTTACGGCATGAACAATATCACTTTCGGACGTGAGTATATCCTTCCGAAGGCACTCGACCCGCGTCTTCTTCTCTGCGTGGCTCCGGCTGTTGCAAAGGCTGCCGCTCAGTCGGGTATAGCACGTCGCCCGATACCTGATTGGGCTGCTTACCAGACTAAGCTCCGCAATCTTATGGGTGACGATGGCAAGATGATGCGCCATATCTCTGATCTCGCAAAGCAGACGCCTAAGAGAGTGGTAATCTGCGAGGGCAACATGGATAATACGCTCCGTGCGGCAGTGCGTGTGGCTCAGGAGGGTGTATGCCGTCCTGTAGTGCTCGGCAATGAGGAGATGATTGAGAAGCGTGCCGCCCGTCTCGGTCTATCTCTCGATAAAGTTGAGATTGTCAATCCGCGTCATGACCGTGAGGCGGAGACCCGCGAACGCTATGCCAAGATTCTTGCAAGCAAGAAGGCACGTGAGGGCTTCACGTTCAACTTCGCACTTGACAAGATGTTTGAGCGTTCATATTTCGGCATGATGATGGTTGAGACAGGGGATGCCGATGCATGTCTTGCCTCCACATACTCTGCCGGAGAGGCTACTGCAAGCGATGTGGTTTCTATCATCGGACTCCAGGATGGCTACAGTCATTTTGCCACAATGCATATACTCAACACCCGTAAGGGCACATTCTTTATCGCCGACACGGCTGTGAATCCGGATGCAGATAAGGATGCACTTGTGGATATTGCCCGTCTTGCCGACCACACGGTGCGTTTCTTCGCACAGGAGCCGGTCATGGCGATGCTTTCCTACAGTAATTTCGGCTCGTCGCAGCATGAGGAGGCTACGATGGTCGCTGCTGCGGTGAAAGAGTTGCATGAGAAATATCCGTCGCTTATTGTGGATGGTGAGATGCAGGTGGAATATGCACTCGACACCAAATTGCGCGACGAGACGTATCCTTTTAATACCCTTAAGGGTAAATGCGTCAACACTCTTATCTTCCCTAACCTTACGGCTGCCAACTGCACCGGTAAGATGCTTCTATCAATGGGTATCGGCAGTATCGTCGGTCCGATACAGATGGGTTTGAAGAAACCTGTCTACTTCACCAACAGCAACGCCTCCGAACAGGAGATATGTGATCTTGTGGCAATCGCAGCTCTTGACGCCATCACTCTTGAGAGAAAGTGATAAGTAAGTATCGGCAACAACAAGTTGCGAAATAATGTAATGCTAAAAAGAGGATGTGTCAGTTTTTTTTGACACATCCTCTTTGTTAGTAAAATCACGTATAGGATAAACGAAATTACGGCTTGAGAAACGGCAGTTTCCTAAGCCCTTAGAAATTCATGACGTTGATGTATAATTGTCTATTTTCTCCAGAAAGCGGGGAAGAAGAGAAGGAGGATGGTGAATAGCTCAAGTCGCCCGACGAGCATCACGAAAGAGAGAAGCCATTTGCCGCCTGCCGGGATGAGGGAGAAATTGCCACCGAGCCCGGTGATGTCGGTTCCGAGTCCGGTGTTGGATATGGCTGAAAGCGCGACAAAGAAACTGTCTTTCAGCGGGAGCCCCATCAATACGAGAATGGAGCCGGCTACCATTATCACAATCACATAGACGAAAAGGAAAGCAAGTGTCTTGTTGACTACTGCCGAGGGGGTTCCTTTTCCGTTGATACATACGGTAGTGACGGCACTCGGATGCATTATCTTGTAGAACTCATTCTTTATGAATTTGAACAGCACAAGAAAGCGGTCGATTTTCGCACCACCCGATGTGCTGCCCGCACAAGCCCCCATCACCATCATGATTATGAGGATTATGACCGCCATCGAACCCCAATCATGGAAGTCGGGTTCGGTCAATCCTGTTGAGGTCAGAATCGATACCGCCTGAAAGAGTGGATCAATCGTGATGTCGTCAAGATGGTGGTATAATCCTTTGGCAATCACGTTCAGGGTGAGCGCGACATAGCAGATGAATATGATGAATATATACCATCTCAGCACGTCATTGCGGAATGCTGAACGGAATTTGCCACACACCATTTTATATATGAGAGAGAAATTCACGCCTCCCAGAAACATGAAGACAGTGAGCAGAATCTTTACGTAAGTGTCAGCCGCTTCGCTTATGGAGATATCGCTATTGGAGAATCCTCCGGTCGACATTGTGGAGAGTCCGTAGCAGATGGCATCAAATACTGACATTTCCGAGAATGTCAGAAGCACAATGAGCAGGGTAGTGAGGGATATATATACGAGCCACAGGCTCTGCGCCGTGAAACTGACGCGTGGTCGCAGCTTGTCATGGGTTATGCCTGTCACTTCCGCATTAAACAGCTGCATGCCTCCCTGATAGTTGAGCATCGGCACTACGGCAAGCGTGAAGAGGATTATTCCGAGACCTCCGATCCATTGCACGATACATCTCCACAGCAATATGGAATTGGGCACGCCTTCAAGAGTGTCGAGCACGGTGGCGCCTGTAGTGGTGAATCCGCTCATCGTCTCAAAAAAAGCATCGGTCACTCCGAGATGAGTGCCACACATCAGAAACGGTAGCATCCCGAAGAGCGATAGTATCACCCATATCAATCCGGTCAGCACGATTGCCTCACGTTTCCCCATCTCCCTGCTTTTGGGATGAAGACTCACCATGGAGATTCCGCAAGTGGCAGTGATGCCCATGCACACCAGAAACATGAATGCACTCTCCTCCCTATATATAAGTCCTGTCGCAAACGGTATAGTCATGAATGCCGTTTCGATAAGAAGAAGCCACCCGATCACGCGCAGCAGCATCCTTACGTTGAGATAGCCGGTATGTCGTTTGAAAGCCATGATCAGTTAAACCATTTTTCAATTTTACTGATGGTGCCGCTAAGACAGAACACGACGACAAAATCTCCCGGTTGCAGATGAGTGTTACCGCTGACGAGCATGCACTCATTATCCCTCACCATTGCGGCGAGAGTCATTCCGAAGGGGAGATGAAGATCCTTCACCGGTGCCTTTGCAATTTTCGCCCCATGTCGCACAGGCATTTCCGCCACTTCTGCATCTGCCAGGGCAAGACATTTCGCGTTGCTTTGGTCTGCATCAAGAAGAATCTTGAAAATATGGCTCGAAGCCAGTAGTTTCTTATTTATGATGGTGCCGATGTTCAGATTCTCCGCCTGACTGACAAACTGAAGGTTCTCCACGTCAGCGATGGTCTTGGGCACACCAAATTCCTTTGCTGAAAGACATGACAATATGTTGGTCTCCGAAAAATCGGTAAGGGCGAGAAACGCATCATACTGATATATGTTGTTCTCACGGAGCACCTCGATGTCGCGTCCGTCGCCATACACAATCTCGCAGTCGGGCAATGCTGTAGCCATGTATTCGCAATTATCCCTGTCGTTGTCAATTATCTTGATATGGAATTTATCATGAAAGCGTTTCGCGAAACGTCGCGCGATGCGGCTTCCACCCATTATGAGAGCCTTCTTGATCACGCGTTTCTTCTTGCCGCAGAGATCGCGCACAATCTGTATATAGGGTGGGGTGGTGATGAAATACACGATGTCGTCAAATTCCAGTTTGTCGTTACCGCCCGGGATGATAGTCTCATTGTTGCGTTTGATTGCCGCTACATGGAAATTATGTTCCCTTACGGGGAGGTCTTTCAGCTTGTAATTTATAAGAGGCGACTGGCTATGCAGCTTCACGCCGATAAGTAGAAGTCCTCCGCCATGAAGCTCTCCCCAATATCTTGCCCAATTATGAGCCAGCGACAGATTGATTTCATCAGCGGCAAGGTCTTCCGGATAAATAAGGAAGTCAGCTCCGATATCCTTCAGAATCTCACCGTTGTGGCTGTCAAGAAATTCAGAACTGTCAATTCTTGCCACAGTCTTCTTTGCCCCGAGTCTTTTCGCTATTGCGCACGACGTCAGATTGCGTGTCTCGTAGGGAGTCACGGCAATATACAGGTCGGTGTTGTCGACACCGACGTCGCGTAGCGTGTCGAACGAGGATGTCGATCCGTTCCAAGTCATCAGGTTGTAGTTGTCGTTGATTACGTCCAGCCTTGATTGGTCGCTGTCAAGCAGAATTATATCCTGATCCTCATTAGAGAGGAGCTTGGCAAGATGGGTCCCGACTTCACCGGCACCTGCAATTACAATCTTCATCAGCCCTTGGTGTTTGATGTGAGTTCTTTAGCTGCTGAGATGATCCCCTCAACGTCGTATCCGCATAAGTTCTTCAGTTGGTCTACAGTGCCCTGTGCGATCCATCTGTCAGGCACACCCAGCGATTTCACCTTAATTCCGGAGCCTATTTCGCGAATATGATGTTCCACAGTTTCGCCAAATCCCCCCTCAAGGGCACCATCCTCCACCGTTATGACAGCGTCATATCTTTGCGCCACATCGGAAAGAATCCCCATGTCGATGGGTTTCATCCATATCATGTCAAATATGTCAGTCTTGATCCCCTGGTCCTCAAGCAGTGAGGCTGCAGTCATGGCATCCTTAAGGACAGGACCAAGCGTCAGGATTGCTATTTTTGCATCGGCATGATCGGTGATTTTCCTACCTTTGCCTACTTCAAGAGTTTTCATCTCTGATTTCCAATCAGTGTGATATGCCCTGCCACGCGGATAACGTATGGCATAAGGTGAATTTATTGATAGAGAGGTGAACATAAGATTCCTCATGGTCTCCTCGTCGGCGGGAGATGATATTTTCATTCCCGGTATGCAATTGAGGTAGGCGAGATCAAACAATCCATGGTGGGTGACGCCATCCTCACCCACGAGTCCGGCACGGTCAATGCAGAAAGTGACAGGGAGTCCCTGAATCGCCACGTCATGGATGATATTGTCGTAAGCCCGCTGTAGAAATGATGAGTAGATTGCGACGAATGGCTTTTTGCCGGCAGCAGCCATGCCACCGGCAAAAGTGACGGCATGACCCTCGGAGATACCTACGTCGAAAGTGCGGTCGGGAAACGCCTCGGCAAGCTTCGACATTGACGTGCCGGATGGCATTGCCGCAGTTATGCCGGCGATTGATTTGTCCATTCCTGCAAGTTCCACGAGTGTCTCGCCGAATACGTCCTGCCAGAGCGGAGGGAGTATATCGGAAGAGACAGATATTTTCTTGCCTGTGGCAGGGTCGAATTTTCCGGGAGCGTGCCATGCGGCAGGGTCATCCTCGGCAGGTTTGTATCCTTTCCCCTTTATGGTGCATACGTGCAGCAGACGCGGTCCCTCCATATTCTTTATTTCCTTGAACACTTGCACGAGCTTGATTACGTCATGCCCGTCCATGGGTCCCAGGTATCGGATATTAAGACCTTCGAATATATTCTGCTTCTTTGACACCAACGACTTAATGGAATTGCTGAATCTGATTATTGCCCGCTTCCTTTGGTCGGTCAGAATCCCTTTCTTTCTGAAAAATCCCGCCATTTTGTTCCGGATACGGTTATATCCGGCGGAAGTGGTGAGGTCAGACAGATATGAATGCAACGCCCCGACATTCGGGTCGATACTCATATCGTTGTCGTTAAGCACGATCAGTAGATCATTCGGATGATTCGAGGCATTGTTCAGCCCTTCAAATGCAAGACCGCCGCTGATGGATGCGTCGCCGATCACTGCCACGGTCTTCCGGTTGCGGTTTTCGGGCGTCAGTTTGTCGGCGATAGCCATGCCGAGGGCGGCGGATATGGAATTTCCGGCATGTCCCGCCATAAATGTGTCGGCATCGCTTTCGAGAGGATTCGGGAATCCACTGATGCCGTTCAATGTGCGTTGCCCGGCGAAAGCGTCACGACGTCCGGTCAGTATCTTGTGGGCATACGCCTGATGCCCGACATCCCAGACAAGACGGTCGTAGGGAGTGTCATACACATAATGTAACGCCACGATAAGTTCCACCGCCCCCATGCTTGAAGCAAAATGCCCCGGATTAACAGACAGGCGGGAAATAAGGAATTCCCTTATCTCCCGGCACAATGCGGGGAGTTGCTCCACAGGGAGTTTGCGGAGGTCGGAAGGGGAGTTGATTTCAGACAGGAGAGGCATAGCAGCTCTTTCTTCGTTCTGTTCCATTATGAGTAGTCATTTATCCTGCCGGATATATTTTTTCCACAGAGGCACGAAAATGATAATGCCGGAAGCCACCACAAGAAACAGATTCTTGAAGTTGAATCCGCCCGACAGCAATAGCGTCAGGCTTAGCCATATCCATAGAAGAGCCAATACAGAAAAACCGGCTATCTTAACAGGTTGCATATAAATAATGAGAGACAAACATGAGATGATGATTGCCCGGCAAATTTGTGTCGCTTTGTAGACGCAGCGAGGTGAGAGTTGCCGGGGCGAGAGGTATGCTTGTCTATGCGAAATTAATTAAATTATTTTAAACATTCAAGAAACTATCAAGTAAAATTATTTGTATCCTTACAGATAATATAAAATGGGTGATGTATTTTATTGGATATTAGAGCATTGTGAATTGTGTTTAAGGATCGTGGTGGCATCAGTGTTGAAAATGCGGTGCGGCTGATGAAAAAAACGTTGTAAAAAAGGTGGTCTAAGGATAGGAAAAAATTTAATTTATCGTTATCTTTGCATTCTCAAAATAAGAATTATGAAAGCCTACGATACTTTCAACCCTAATATACCGGATGCGGAAGAAGTGATTCCTGCACCGACTTTGCCTCCTGTCTCGGAGGAACTTAGACAATCGGAGCCTAAGCGCAAGGAGAAAAAAGAGACTGTAAAAAGAGTTGTAAAGAAACCGGAGCCTAAGACGAAACGTGCGCCGGCAGAGCCTTTGGTGCCCAAAATAAAGCGATGGGTAGGGTCTCAGACTACCCGTTGGATTCTCGGTCTGTTTCTTGGATTCTTTGCCGTATATCTTGGCTTTTCATTCCTGTCATATTTCACGAGCTGCATAAAGGACCAATCGGAGATTAACAATACCCAGATAGGTCTTTCTGGCGATATCTCCAACGTCGGTGGAGAGGGGGGCGCACGCATAGCGGAGTTCCTGATTAATGAGAGTTTTGGTCTCGGTTCATTCGTGATAGTGCTTTGGCTTGTGGCAATGTCGCTGAAGCAGCTTGTGGGCAAACCGAGATTCAAATCGGTTGACTTCACAATAAAATCGATAGTGGCATTGGTGACGGTGTCGCTTATAATCGGATTGCTCACCATTGGATTCAATACTCAGGTGAACTGGGGAGGCTATCACGGCAGATACGTCAATGAATTTATCGTGCATTTCTTTGGCTGGACAGGAGCGATAATCCTATGTATGTTCCTTGTGGGCTGTTTCTTTGTGATATGTCTGAGGGATTTCATCAATTGGATATTACGCCTGAAGCGTGCCCGTGACGCTCGCCGTAAGGTGGAGGCGGAGAAACGTGCAATTCAGCGTGAGCGTGAGCGCGAGATAGAGGAGATGCGCCGTTATGAGGATGCTGATGCGGTGCCGGATGCTGTTGAGGAGATGGTGGAATCAGACGATGATGCGCAGGTGGTGTTCAACGGTGAGGAACCGGGGCTTTACAGCACATTGCCGGATTTTGATGATACCGAATATTCCATTGAGGATGATGCGCCTATCGTGTCGGAGCATTCCCCCAAGGAGCAGACACGGACGGAGGCAGTGACAGAAAACAGAACGTCATCGGTTGAGACAACTCCGGCTCCGGAACCTATAGTTACCCCCAATCCCGAACCGGTTGATGACAATCCTGATTTGGAGGAGGAAGAGGATGATATGATTGTCAATGTCAATTCCATATCCCAGGTGGAGACCCCGCATCTTCCCGATAATCATGGACTGCCGGGAGCTCATCCCTACAAGTTCCCGCCGTTTGAAATCCTTAGGGAGGGTGTGGTCAAGGTGAGTGTGGATGCGGAGGAGCAGTTGGAGAATAAGGAGAAGATTAAGAAGACGCTTCTTGATTTCGGCATACCTATCCTAAGCATTGAGGCTACAGTCGGTCCGACGGTTACGCTTTACGAGATAGTCCCGGATAAGGGCGTGCGTATCGCCAAGATAAGGAATCTTGTCGACGACATAGCATTGAGCCTTTCGGCGGAGGGCGTCAGAATCATCGCACCGATTCCCGGTAAGGGTACAGTCGGAATAGAGGTGGCAAACAAGGATCCGCAGACCGTGTCAATGCGCACCATAATCAAGTCGAAGGCATATCAGGAGACTAAATATAAGCTGCCTATAGCCATGGGCTCGACAATCTCCAACGATGTCTACATCGCGGATCTTGCCAAGATGCCCCACCTGCTTGTGGCGGGTGCTACAGGACAGGGTAAGTCGGTAGGTCTGAATGCCATAATCGCGTCTCTTCTCTACCGCAAGACTCCGGATGAACTTAAATTTGTGATGATCGACCCTAAGATGGTTGAGTTCAGCCTTTATGCCAAGATAGAGGCGCACTATCTTGCCAAGATTCCGGGTGCGGAAGATGCTATAATCACGGATATGGATAAGGTGGTGGCTACTCTCAGCTCGCTCTGCGTGGAGATGGACAACCGTTATCAGCTCCTAAAGGAGGCTCATGCACGAAATCTTATCGAGTATAACGACAAGATAAAGGCAGGGAAGCTGAATCCTCTGGAAGGACACCGTTTCTTCCCCTACATTGTGGTGGTGGTCGATGAGTTCAGCGATTTGATAATGACTGCCGGTAAAGAGGTGGAGATACCTATAGCGCGTCTTGCTCAGAAGGCACGTGCGGTAGGTATGCACGTGATAATAGCGACTCAGCGTCCCTCCACCAACGTCATCACCGGTATCATTAAGGCTAACTTCCCTGCGCGTATTGCCTTTAAGGTAAGTTCCGGCGTGGACAGTAAGACTATCCTTGACACCACCGGAGCCCAGCAGCTGATAGGCAGGGGCGACATGCTCATAAGCAACAGCAGCCCGATGGTGCGTGTGCAGTGTGCCTTCATCGACACTCCGGAGGTGGAGGAGATATGCGATTATATCGCACGTCAGCCCTACGGTCAAGGTGCCTACGAGTTGCCTGACCCTGTAGTGACCGGCTCGGAGAGTGAGGGTGGAGAGTCAGGTAATAATTTCGGCGATAAGGATGCCCTCTTCGAAGAGGTGGCGCGTCTGATAGTGTCGTCCAACACAGCCTCCACGTCATCCCTCCAGAGAAGATACTCTATCGGCTACAACCGTGCGGGCAAGATAATGGATCAGCTTGAGGCGGCAGGTATAGTCGGTCCGGCACACGGCGGTAAACCACGTTCTGTGCTTGTCGATGCTGTCACCTTGGAGTCGATATTGAATGGCTGATACTGTTGTATCGCTGTATCGCTGTATCGGTTGTATCGGTTGTATCGGTTGAAACAGCCGATACAGATGAAACAGATGAAACAAATGAAACAGATGAAACAAAATAAGCTAAAAAATAGTCTATCCTGTCTCAGCTATGTGATGTTGGCTATATTGATAGCCGTAGGTGTCAATGCTTACGGAGCCACCACAAAGTTGACGGCGGAGCAGGTGGCTCAGAAGGCTGCCTCGGTAATAACCACCACCAAGGGACTGTCTGCCACGTTCAGCATAAATTCACAGGGGCGTGTCTCCAATGGTTCTGTCAAGAGTGCGGGTAATAAATTCGTGGTGTTGATGCCGGAAGTATCCACATGGTATAACGGCAAATCTCTCTATACCTATAATCCGCGCACGTCAGAGACCACCGTAACTATACCGACAGCGCAGGAACTTGCGGAATCTAATCCCTTGCTTTACGTCAGAAGCGGTGCAGCCGGTTTCACGTGCCGGTTCTCCACAGTGAAGCGTCAGGGGAAATACGTGGTGGATCTTCTTCCCAAGGATAAGAAATCCGGGTTAAAGAAATTGGTGTTCACAATCAACTCCACTACGTTCCAGATAGAGAAGATATTGGTGACTACAGCTTCCGGTAATGTGACGGTAGACGTCAAGACAATGAAAACCGGCATTACGATACCGGTGTCGGAGTTTGAATATCCCAGTAAGAAATACCCGCGTGCGGAGATTGTAGATCTCCGTTGACCGTGGATGGTGGGATATCGGAAGATATGGGGCAAATGAAGTTTAAACCATGTCATTGAAAAGAAAAAAATAGTTAACGTTGTTATATAAAGAGAATGGGGTTGCAGCATTCATCAGGCAACTTCCGTATTATATAATAAAAACATCTTAAGATATATATGTCAGAAGAAAAAACTCGAGTATTGATCATTGGGTCAGGACCTGCCGGCTATACGGCAGCATTGTATGCATCACGTGCTAATCTCCAACCGCTGCTGTTTGAGGGTGATCAACCCGGCGGACAGCTTACACAGACTACTGAGATTGAGAATTTCCCCGGTTATCCTGACGGAATACAGGGTCAGGAGATGATGGAACAGTTCCGTCAGCAGGCACTCCGGTTTGGAGCCGACGTCAGATCCCGTATGGTGGTGAAAGTGGATTTTTCACAGCGTCCGTTCCGTTGTGAGGATGAGCGCGGCGATGTGGTGTATGCCGATAGCGTGATTGTATGCACCGGCGCGTCAGCCAAATATCTCGGACTTCCCGATGAGGAGAAATACAGGGGGCTCGGAGTCAGTGCGTGTGCCACTTGCGACGGATTTTTCTATCGGAAGAAGAACGTGGCAGTTGTAGGCGGAGGCGATACGGCATGTGAGGAGGCTCTTTATCTGTCGACACTGGCAAAGAAGGTCTATCTGATCGTGCGTCGTGGAGTGCTCCGTGCATCTGACGTCATGCAGCGTCGTGTGAAGGAACGCGAGAATATAGAGATACTCTATCATTGCAACACGTTGGGTCTTTTCGGTGAAGACGGAGTTGAGGGCGCGCATATCGTAAGACATAAAGGCACTCCCGAGGAGGAGACATTCGACATAGCTATCGACGGCTTCTTCCTTGCAATCGGTCATCGTCCTAACACGGAGATCTTCAAGGGTCAGCTTGATATGGACGAAGAGGGATATATCAAGGTGGAGGGAGCCACTACCCACACAAACGTGGAGGGAGTCTTTGCGGCGGGCGATTGCGCGGATCCGCGTTATCGTCAGGCAGTGGCGGCAGCCGGCACAGGATGTCGCGCGGCTCTTGATGCGGAAAAATTCCTTATGGAGCAGGATTAACAGAGAATCAGGCTTCATGACAGAAGTCATTACAATTTCAAAGGAAGTCATTACAAATTCATTTCATAAGTAGAGAAATGACGATGGATAACAGTGAAAAGAAGCAGGCACTCGACAAGCGTTACCTCAGGATGGCAAGGATATGGAGTGAAAATTCCTATTGCACGCGCAGGAAGGTGGGGGCATTGCTCGTGAAAGACAAGATGATCATCTCCGATGGCTATAACGGCACACCTTCCGGATTCCCAAATATCTGTGAGGATGAGACGAACCATACCTATCCTTACGTGCTGCATGCAGAGGCGAATGCAATCACGAAAGTGGCGCGAAGCAACAATTCAAGTGCCGGCAGCACCCTCTACGTGACAGCGAGCCCGTGCATAGAATGCTCCAAGCTGATTATCCAGGCGGGTATAAGCCGGGTGGTCTTCTCGGAATTGTATAGAATGTCAGACGGTGTCGACCTTCTCCGCAAGGCGGGGGTTGAGATCGTCTATATACCCTGTGAGAATGAATAATAGAAGAAATATAGGACTTGTGGCGTTGCCCCTGCTGCTGACTGTGGGGCTTGCCGGCGGAGTGTTTATCGGTCAGTACATCACCCGGCGCACCCTGTCGCAAGAGGAGGAGAAACTCCGCACCGTGCTCCGGCTGATAGAGTCGGAGTATGTAGATGTCGTCGATATAGATTCGCTTGTGGAGGAGACAATGCCACAGCTCCTTAATTCGCTTGACCCACATTCCGCCTATATACCCTCCTCGGAGTTGACGGCGGTAAATGAAGATCTCCAGGGTTCGTTCAGTGGAGTCGGGGTGTCGTTCCAGATAGTAGGCGACACGGTCAATGTCGTGGAGGTGATACCCGGCGGACCGGCAGAGAAGGTCGGTATCCTGTCGGGCGACCGCATAATAAAGGCTGATGGGAAGTCGCTTACGGGAAAGGATATAGGGCAGGAGGATGTATTCAAGACGTTGAGGGGGGAGAAAGGCTCGAAAGTGGTGCTTGAGATAAAGCGTCAAAGTTCGAAGCAGCCTCTGACGTTTGACGTGATACGCGGCGACATACCGGTCAATTCCGTCGACTGCAAATATATGGTTGATGATGAGGTGGGCTATCTCCGCGTCACCAAATTTGCACGCAACACGTATATGGAATTCTTCAATGCCCTCAACGATCTGAAGGCAGAGGGGGCGAAGAAATTCATCATCGACCTTCGTGGCAACACCGGAGGCTTCATGGATCAGGCTATATATATGGCTAATGAGTTCCTCCCGGCAGGGCGTATGATAGTCTATACCAAGGGTCGCCGCCCGGAAAACGAGACGCTTGCGATGAGCGATGGCAGAGGTAGCTTCAAGGATGTGGAGATCACGGTGCTCACCAACGAGGGCTCTGCATCGGCATCGGAGATATTTGCCGGTGCCATACAGGATAATGACCGCGGATTGGTGGTGGGTCGCCGTTCATTCGGGAAAGGGCTTGTGCAGAACCAGACGGAATTGCCCGACAGCTCTGCGATACGCCTGACAGTGGCACGCTACTACACCCCGTCGGGACGCTCCATCCAGAAGGAATATCTGCGCGGCGACAAGGATAAGTATGACCTTGATATAATCGACAGATATTCACATGGCGAGTTCTATAATGCCGACAGCATAAAGCTTGACAAGAGCAAGATATTCACCACGTCAAACGGGCGCACGGTCTATGGCGGCGGAGGCATCATGCCTGATATCTTTGTGCCGGAAGACACCACGGGCTACACGTCATATTACGTCAACGTGATGAACAAGGGGTTGATACAGAAATTTGCCCTCTCTGTGGCTGATAAATACCGAAGCATGCTCGACGACGTTAAGAGCACCGACAGGCTACTGAAAGTGTTGCCTCGCGACAATACGCTGCTTGAGAACTTCGTAAGTTTTGCCGTCAAGAACGGCGTGCCGGCACGCTGGTACTACATAAATCAGTCAAGAGGCTTGCTTCTCAACCAGATAAAGGCAATGATCGCACGCGACGTGTTGGGCTATTCCTCGTTTATAGAATTGCTCAATCGCGACGACAAGGCAATGAATCGGGCTTACGATGCTCTTAAGAATGGAGAGTCGCCTGTCGACATACAATTGGAAAACAATGAAAAACACGATGAGAATGGAAAAGAATGAAATCAGAAGAAGGGTCAGGCATCTCAGAGGGATGCTGTCCGAAATAGAGCGAATGAAGGCTGCCGAAGAGGTATTCTCAAGAGTGGAGAAGACTACGGCGTTTATCATGGCAGACAGGATACTGATGTATCATTCTCTGCCGGATGAGGTCAACACCCGCGCCTTCCTCAGAAAATGGGCAGACAGGAAGAATTTCTATCTTCCGAGGGTAAATGGCGTGAATCTTGACATATTGCCGTATGATGAGTCACGTCTGGAGCTGGGTAGCTTCCATATAGAGGAGCCCACCGGGACGGATACTGTAGATCCTTCGGAAATAGAGCTTATAATAGTGCCGGCCGTGGCATACGACCGTAAAGGGAACCGTCTTGGACGTGGAAAGGGATTCTATGACCGTCTGCTTCAGTCGGCAAAAGCCACAACTATCGGAGTGGGCTATGGATTCCAGCTCGTGGATGAGGTGCCGACAGAGCCGCATGACCAGGGCGTGGATATGGTCATAACAGAAAATGCCACCATAATCATCCGACATGGCTCTATATAACAGAGAAATAAAACTATCAGAAGCTATAATGTCTCATCCGAGTCTGTTGCCGGTGGTAGACCGACTGGGCATCAGACTCGGAGTGGGAGATGCCACCATCGGGGAGGTATGCGATGATCGCGGCATAGACCCCGATTTTTTCCTTTCAGTGATCAATACGTTTCTCGATGAGGAGTATTTCCCGGTCAATGCGCGGGGCACGTTCACGATAGAGAAGACAGTGGCGTATCTACGGAAAACGAATGCCTATTATCTGAGGGTGCAGCTTCCCAATATCGACCGCCATTTCAAGTCTCTTATCGACCGTAGCGGCGACGACAACAATCTTGACATGCTCCGCACGTTTTATCAGGACATGAGGATGCAGATGACCGAGTCGTTGAGATATGACGATGAGGTGCTTTTCCCGGCATTGAGCAGCGGAAGGGTGGAGGTGTCGAGCGAATCTGCCGTGGCGGGCTACATGGAGGTGGAGGAGAAACTGCATGATCTTCTATATTTCTTTGTGGAGCATCTGCGTGGTAACTATGATGCCAATCTCTGCACTGCCGTGGTGAGTGCCGTGTTCTCGCTTGAGCGCGACCTTTGTCAAAATAATCGCATACGTAGCCGCATACTGTTGCCATTGATTTCAGGAGCTACGGCATTTTAAGGATTAGATCTTCAAATCATGAACAGCAGGCAACGCATAGCTCTCGTAGGACTCTCCACTTTGGAATCATTGGGAATAAGATCCATTTTACGTGATGGATGGGATGGGACTGCGGAGTATTTCCCATCGTTTGAAGAATTTTATCCGTTTTCGGAAAAGATGGCGGGGTATATTGTGGCTGCCGATATTTTTATCTACAACATGGATTTTTTCCTTCCCAGGAAAATGAAGACACTTATCGTTGCACGCAATGTTGCGAACTGTGCCGACCATTCCGGACTGCTGATGCTGTCTGCCAAATCAGATGAGGCGGAGATAAAGGGTAAACTGAAGGAATTTCTCGCTCCGCAGGATGATGGCGACGACACACGCGGAGATCTCTCGGCAAGGGAGATCGAAGTGCTAAGGCTGATAGCTGCCGGAAAGATAAATAAAGAGATAGCAGACGAACTCTGCATATCGGTCAACACCGTCATAACCCACAGAAAAAACTTGTCGTCAAAACTCGGAATAAAATCAGCCTCCGGATTATCACTATATGCAATGATGAACGGATTCATATAGCTATCATGATATAACATGCTGAAAAATGATATAACATGATATATCATGTTGCATCATGATACAACAAAAACAACAACGGAACAAAAAACCAACCAAAACCAAAATAACAACTAAATCTAACAATTATGGTAAGAAAAGTCTTAAGCATAGCAATGTTCCTCATCGGAGTGCTGTGCATGAGTGCCCAGATGCCACAGCTGACGCCTCTCCCGGTCAATCCGAAGGTGAAGCATGGCGTCTTGCCCAATGGCATGAGCTACTACATCATGCATAACGAGATGCCCAAGGAGAGGGCGAATTTCTATATCGCCCAGAAAGTTGGCTCCACACTTGAGGAGGAGAGCCAGCTCGGATTGGCACACTTCCTTGAGCACATGGCGTTCAACGGCACAACCAACTATCCCGGCAAGAACCTGCTGAATTATCTTCAGGGGAAAGGTATACGTTTCGGTGCCGACATCAATGCCTACACGGCATTTGATGAGACAGTATATAATATCAACAATGTGCCTACCACCGACAAGCCGCTTGTAGACAGCGTGCTCCTTGCCCTTCATGACTGGAGCGGCGAGATCCTTCTTGAAGAGGCTGAGATCGATGCCGAGCGTGGAGTGATCCAGGAGGAATGGCGTCAGCGCAACAATGCGCAGTTCCGTATGCTCATGTCGATTCTCCCTGAAATCTACAAGGAGTATCAGTATCAGCAGTCGCCTATCGGCAAGATGGAGGTGGTCATGAACTTCAAGCCGGAGGTGCTCCGCGCATACTATAAGAAATGGTATCGTCCGGATCAGCAGGGTATAGTCATCGTCGGTGATATTGATGCCGACGAGATGGAGAAAAAGGTGATCGATCTCTTTTCTAAAATACCGATGCCGGAGAATGCGGCAGAGCGCAAATATCCCACGGTAAGCGACAATGATGAGCCCATCTACGTATCTTTCACAGATCCTGAGCTTCCGCAGCCACGCACAACTATCACCTTCAAGTCGGAGAAAATCCCCTTTGAGATGCGCAACACAGTCGAGATGTATATGCAGTCAAGCCTGTTGCAGTCGCTGATTTCATCTCTCATCAACAACCGTCTTGAGGAATTTTCACATGAGCCGTCATGCACGTATGCCGGTGCCGGTGTATATTTCGATGATTTCTATGTATCGAAGACTAAAGACTCGTTCAATATCGTGGTCATCCCCAAGAAAGGCACTCAGGCTGCTGTGGATGAGGTTATGAGAATCGTGACACGTGCCTGCAAGACAGGGTTCACCGAGTCGGAATACGACCGCGTGAAGGAGGAGGCTCTATCCCGTATGGAGAAGATCTACAATGAGCGCGATAAGACTGATAACGATGCGTTCGGCAATGAACTCTGCCGTCTCTTTATCGATAATGAACCGGCTCCCGGCATTGAGAAGGAGCTTGAGATCTGGAAGATGATGCTTCCGATGATTCCTCTTCAGGCAATCAATCAGGTTATTCAGCAGATCCTGACTCCCAACAATATGGTGGTGGTGACCACAGAACCCCAGAAGGAGGGCTTCGAGGTGGTGTCTGAAGACGTCATGATCAAGACTGTCAAGGATGCCATGAATGCTGAATATGAGGCATACGTGGATGAGACTATCACAGACCCTCTGATCGCTAATCTCCCGACTCCCGGCAAGATTGTTTCCGTAGAGGAGAACAATATCCTCGGTTTCAAGACCTATACGCTTTCAAACGGCGTGAAAGTAGTGGTGAAGTCTACAGATTTTGCAGGTGATGAGATCCTTATGGACGCATATCGTGAGGGTGGAAAGCGTTGCTTCGCAGAGTCACAGGCTGCAAATCTCGCGCTTATTGGAGTGGCGTATGAAAAATCAAAGAAGGGACCTTTTGATGCCAAGACACTGACGAAGTATCTTTCCGGCAAACAGGTAAGTCTCGGCTTAGGCGTAAACACTTACACCGATATGCTTGAGGGATCATCTACAGTAAAGGATTTGAAGACGTTAATGGAACTTATCTATACATCCTTTACAAATATTTCAACAGATCAGAGTGCTTACGATGTCTCTCTTGAATCGCTCAGACTTGCGTTCGCCAACGACAATAATAACCCTCAGAAGATATTCTTCGGAGAGGTGTCGAAGACAAGATACGGCAATAATCCTATGATGAACCGGATCACCACCGAGACTCTTGACAAGGCTAACTATCCTGAGATGGTGGATATGATTCATCAGCTTCTCTCGAATGCCGGTGACTATACGTTTATTTTCGTAGGCAATATTGATGAGACTACATTCAAGCCTCTCATGGAGCAGTATCTTGCCACACTTCCTGCCGCTGCACCTCGCAAGGCAAAAGTGATTACTGAGATAAAGACCCAGAGAGGCGACGTGATCAACGACTTCAAGCAGCCTATGGGCACACCTTCAACTTGGGTATATGATCTTTACGGAGACTCCAACGTGCCCTACAACATGGAGAATTCCGTGCTTGTCAGCATGATGGGGGATATCCTTGACAATATCTATACCGAGACGCTCCGCGAGGAGGAGGGTGGCACGTATGGTGCTTCCGTGAATGCAACTATAAACCCGAACAACGGCGAATGGAATCTCATATATTTCTTCCAGACTAACAAAGACCAGCAGGATGCTCTCATCAAGCGTGCGCAGGATGAATACATGAAGCTGCTTAAAGATGGTGCTGATCCCGTGCAGTTCAACAAGGTGAAGGAAGCCATGATCAAGCAGGTGGAGATCAATATGGAGAAGAACAGCTACTGGATGAATGGAATCTTCTCTTATCTCCGTGGATATGATGATCTTACTAAAGAGAAGGCTACAATTGAGGGTATCACTCTTGACAAACTCAATTCATTCATGAAGACTGTCTACAACGGCAAAAACCGTATCCAGGTGATAATGGAGGGTGTTCAGGCTGAGTGATAGTGCAAACTTTGCAGATAATCCAATCAGCGATTATATCTAAATAATGCCGGGCAATATGTCCGGCATTATTTTTGCAATATCCCGATTCCTATGAAACGGAGTTCTTTTTATGAAATGGAATTGTAAATTTTCTCCGGATGTTTTCAGAAAAGGTAGAAAATAGCTAAATTCGCATTCAAATATAATTTTTACTACATGAATAAATTTATCTTAGGGTCAATTACGGCGATGTCGCTGATGGCATTTGCCGATGAGGTGCAAGGGGGACACGTCAATCCGTTGCTGCACGTATCCGATGCGCCTTTTCAAGCTATCCCGTTTGACAAAATCTCTACGGATGATTATGAGAATGCCATATTGGAGGGCATTCGCCTTCACAATGAGGAACTTGACAAGATAGCAAATGCTACCGACGCGCCTACGTTTGAAAATACGGTAGCTCCCCTCGATCGCTCCGGACGCCTGCTTAATGAGGCAGTGCTTGCACTGGGTAATCTTGATGCGGCACTCGGCGACACCGTTCTAATGAACATCATGACAAAGATGACGCCGATCATATCCGAGCATTCCACCAACATCCTTCTTAATGAGAATCTTTGGAAAAGGGTGAAGCACGTCTATGAGAATGAGTCGGAGCGTGCGGACCTCTCTCCGGAAGCGCGTCGTCTCATATCGGAGACCTATAGAAGTTTTGCAGAGAGTGGTGCGGATCTTCAGGGAGATGACCGCGACAAGTATCGCCGTCTGAGCACCGAATTGTCAGACCTTAACGTGCGGTTCAGCCAGAATGTCACAAACGATATGGCGAGTCCCGAGCGTCGTCTGTGGGTGAAGGAGGAGGATACTGCCGGATTGCCCGAAAGTATAAAGAAAGCGGCACGTGAGGTGGCGAAAGAGGCATTGGAGGCGGAAGATAAGGAGGACGATGGGTCTCTCTATCTTTTCACTGTGTTTGCCCCTTCATATCGTCCGTTCATGACATACGCCGACAATAGGGAGTTGCGTGAGAAACTTTACAAACTTTATAATTCGCGCAACAACGGTGGAAAATACGACAATACGCAGATTCTTAAGGATATCGCCAACATACGCCTGGAGATAGCGCGTCTGATGGGTAAGAAGAATTTCGCGGAATATCATCTCCAGGGCACTATGGCGGCTACTCCGGCGGCTGTAAACGGTCTGCTTGAGCAGCTGAGGGAGAGCTACACTGAGCCGATGAAGCGCGAGATTGCCGAGGTGCAGGATTTCGCACGCAGCAAGGTGGGTGATGATTTTGTGCTGATGCCGTGGGACTACAGCTATTGGTCGGATAAGCTGAAGAATGAGCGTTATGCCTTCAATGATGAGGATATGAAGCCGTATTTCGAATTAGAGAACACCATTGGCGGAGTCTTCGGTCTTGCCACACGTCTTTATGGCTATACTTTCAAGGAGAATAAGGATATACCGGTTTATCACCCCGATGTGAAGGCTTTCGAGGTATATGAGCGCGACGGCAGTATACTTGGAGTGCTGTATGCCGATTTCTTCTATCGTGCAGGAAAATCTCCGGGCGCATGGATGACGGAGTTCCGCACTGAGACTAAGGATGATGCCGGCAATCGCACGCTCCCGCTCATATCCATAGTATGCAATTTCTCAAAACCGATAGGTGATGAACCTGTCCTGCTTACTCCCGATGAGGTGGAGACATTCCTTCACGAGTTTGGACATGCGCTTCATGGCTTGTCGGCACAGGCAACGTATGCCTCGTTGAGCGGTACCAATGTATATCATGATTTCGTTGAGCTGTTCTCGCAGTTTAATGAGAATTATCTGACGGAGAAAGAGTTTCTTGACGGTTTTGCCACCCATTACAAGACCGGTAAGAAGATGCCGAAGGATCTTCTGGATAAGTTCCTCCGTGCGCGTCAGTATGGCGCGGCGTATGCCTGTATGCGTCAGCTCGGATTCGGCTATCTTGATATGGCATACCATACGATAGAGGAGCCTTTGCGAGCAAGTATGGACGGGGAGGCGTTTGAGAAGAGGGCACAGGATCCGGTGCGTGTGTTTGATGCAGTGGAGGGTAGCGTTATATCCCCCTCGTTCGGGCACATCTTCTCCGGCGGCTATGCAGCCGGATATTACGGCTACAAATGGGCGGAAGTGCTGGATGCGGATGCCTTCGCAGCCTTCAAGGAGCATGGAATCTTTGATAAGACCACTGCTGACAAGTTCAAGAAAATGCTTCAGAGCGGCGGCACGGTCGATCCGATGGACCTCTATAAGGAATTCCGAGGAAAAGAGCCGACGGTAGATGCCCTCCTCATCCGCGACGGCATAAGCAAATAAAGAAGTTTTGACAATTTCAATACCTACAGAAAAGAGCAATGGGATCCGGCTTTATGTGCCGAATCCCATTACTTTTTCGTATAATATAAGAAATGGAAAAAGGCTGCGTAAATTTAAACACAGCTTCAAGTTTGCATTATATGAGATAAATACATAATTAGGTTATTATATATACAAGTTTGATTGCTAAATTTTATACGTCAGCATCAACTGGAAATTCATTTGCTTGCTCTCTATACGGGGGAAATATGTGTACGAACCATTATAAACTGAAAAATCATAATTTGTCGTTCGGGTGTATAAATTAATTTGACCTGAAAGGTAAAGCCGCTCCAATAAACGATATCCTACACGTACCTGAAAATGATTGAATCCAGAATTTGACCCGTCTCCCTGAATGTTAACCGGCGAACCTTCTGGGGTCAGCGACCAGTCGTAATAAGGATCATACCCATGCCATGTATATAGCTTGTAGAACTGGTCTTTTATATCCATCAACAGTCGGCCATTAAAGAGAGAGCAATTTAGACCGGCTTTGACTGAAAAACCTGATCCCCAATTGTAGTTGCGGTGATAATTACGATAGAAGTCCGTAAGAATACCTCCCAATATTACGGCATTGACATGGACAAATCCGTTCAGGACAACCCCGGTAGTTGGTTGGTATCGAGCCATCGTACCGGCACCAAGCGATGCCGGTGTGCCGAACTTATAAGGTACCACACATGGAGAAAGCTTGTTTGGACGATCAACCCTTTTTATAGTGTCGGAATCAAAAAAGTCAAAGTGCTGGTACATGCCGACCGACACGTTCAGATTCTTTTTGTCAAGTATCTCTTTTGACAACAGTCGGCCCACAATCTCGACACGGCTCAAAACAGGCTGAGTTTTGACAGCCTGCAACTCCAGGAAGAATGCGAACCAGTCATAGGGAGCTTTTGCATCCTCCGCATATCTGTCACCGTATTCAATGTCGATATCGGCAACCGCCCCGACTTTAGTCCCTCCGCCATTATTCATAGGTATTAGACAACGTCCTCCAAGCGAGACATCCACGCTTATTGGAGGAATGCCGAAACGCCTGCCGCTTGTCGTTCTCTTTTTCCATGCGTCACCGGTAACAATTCTGGTGAGTCCGCGCATAGGATTGACAAGGAAAGCGGCGAACTCCCTGCCGAAACGTTCACCTCCGGTGGCACGGTCATCGGTTATCATATCGGATGTGCGGTAGAGCACCTCACCTATGGCTGCACCTCCGATGGGAGTGGCAATAATGTCATTTGTCGACGGGTATTCACATTCCATGAACATCTCCCACATGGCGCTTCCACCTATGGCAAAAAGTTCCGACTGCCAGAAGTTGAAGCCATTTGACCTGCCGGCATTGAAAAAGAGCGAACCGTTATACGGATGGTCGAACATGTTGGTGTGCAGATGATCGTCGTCCCATTCAAAGCCATGTCTGAAGTTCTCCTTTATCGTGTTCCACGAGATATAGGCGTAATGGCCTTTCAACACATAGCGGTCAAAAGCCCATAACCCGATATTGAAGCCTACGGTCTCGGCTCCCGCCCGCCAGAAATTCTTTTTCTGATGGCGCACGACATCAACGCTGTCAGGCAAGGTTACCCGGCTAACAATCCTGCGGTCGCCAAAGCGCAATGCACCCGGCGAGTACACAGATCTGTATTCTTCTGATAATATTGTCTCCCCAGTTTCCATTATAGTGTCATTCTGTGCGCCGGCATACAATGCTGACATGTGCGTAAGGACACAAAAGATGAGTATGCGATAAAAGTTGTTCATGAGGTGGGTGTTTTATTGTTTCGGGAATGGTCCCACGATTTTCAATGCGTCGATCTCACTTTCCGCAGTGGTGTAGCAACCTAATATCCCGACACCTCCGCTTATGTTTGAATACACCTTGACCGGATCCGCGATCCCAAGATCTATCATGCCGCCTTGCAGACCCTTGTCGTTGGTACGGTTCATGAGAGCGCTGACCAGATAGTCGTAGTATGCCTTGGAGATAGCATGGAGCCGGAACCTGCGTTTCATCTGAGTCAGGTTCCATTGGAATGATCCCTTTGGCATCTGCACGATCTCTTTTACGGTGAGGGTATATCTTTCCCCGTCGATCCCTTTGTCTGAGAACGGGAGGCCGTATGGGGAGTATGGCTCCCATCCGGGCAGTGTGGCATGCACTTGGTTAGCCAACTGCTGGAAGACAAGCTCATGCGTGAAGTCACGTTCTCCCATCATTATGTCCTTGCGGGGATCCACTGCGTCCCATTGCAGGAAATAGTAGTCTCCATCCCCAATTGGATCGGTAAACGTCACTCTATATGTGAACACGAAGTCACTGTTGGTGTAGATACTGACAGGTCCCTGACGTGACACCGTGACATCCTCTATCGACACGGAATGAGGCATGATGTCGGATGCGGTTATTGTCTTATCCATGAAGGTGGTGTGAAGACCAACCTCATCTCCGGGTCCTACCTTTACATCCGATATGTAGAGATTCCTTTCCGTATCATAAGTCATGCCCTCTTTCTTCTCGGAATTGACAATTATATCTATGTCAAGCCCCTTGACGTATGTACGGTCATTATGGATGTCGGAAAAGAAATATGTGCGTGTGGCCATGACCTGAACGGTTGAATCGGGAGTTACAAGGGAATTTAGAGTAAGGAGATTTTCCCCGTCCTCATCCCTGTAGCTGTCCATATCAACCTCATGATAACAGGATATGAGCAGCATCGGAAGAACCGATATTGATGCGTATATGGATTTATTTCGCATAATCAGAAAATATAGGTGTATGAGACAGAAGGTATGACAGGAATGAAACTCAAGGTCTTGAAAGCGCGGTGCCATCCGGACGGACGGTCTATCACATTATTCTCGTTGTCCTTCTTTATGGTTATCGCGTTCATACGGCAATAGGCGTTGTAGAGACTGAAATTCCAGATTCCGGAATTCCCGTTCTTATAAGTCTTGTGAATGCTCATGCCGAGGTCAAGACGGTGATAGGCGGGCATGCGGACATTGTTTCTTGAGGGATAATAATCTATGCCGTCGATTTCATTGCCATAACCCGGAGGTCCAACCGTAGGAGCATCCGGGAACTGACTGCCGGGGATGTCATAGTTATACATGGAGAGAGTGAGCCTGTTGCCTGTCATGTATGTCCAGCCGGCATTGAACTCTATACGGTCGTTGAGCTTGTAGTTTGCATTTATGTTTATCTTATGCCGGTTGTCGAATTTCGTCGGGAACTTCATTCCCTGATTCAACTCGTCAAACTTACGCCAGTTCCACATGAGTCCGTATCCTATGGATCCGGTGAACTTGCCCGCTTCTTTTGTGAGACTGAAATCCACGCCGTAGGACCATCCTTTTCCGGAGGTGAGTTTCTCCTCCCATGTGAGTCCAGGATTAAGCACCGACACGCCTTCACGGTATTCGAGCAGATTCCTCATATCCTTGTACCATCCTTCCACCGAAAAGTACATGCTGTGTGGAAGATTGCCGTATAATCCGATGGAATACTGGTCGCTCCGCAGAGGCTTGAAGGTGGCGATAACTGGTTGCCACAGGTCTGTCGGAAGATTTATGTAATTGTTCGATACCTGCTGAACATACTGGCTCATTCTCGCATAGCTTGCCTTGACGCTGAAATCCTTGCCCAACGCAACCTTCACCGAAGCGCGTGGCTCCAATGCCGTAAATGTCTTTGACTGTATGTTATAGGCAGAGAACCTTAACCCTAAATTGAGTGCCACAATATCATGGAAATTTAAAGTGTTGTCGGTATACGCCGAATATTCATTGGCTTTGGCATGCGGACTGTCGTTGCCGTCGGTTGAACCTTTGCCGTCGGAGAAGAACTCGTTGCGCAACCCCTCGGGAAGATAGTCGTGCCGCACGTATTCCACACCTGCCCTTGTCCGGAATACCTTGCTGAAATCTGCAATATAGTTCGCCCTCGCACCTAAATCAGCGATACTGTTTTCTGTCCGGCTTTTGTTGTAGCCGTATGTGTCCGGCTCGTCCATGTCGGTCTGGTATTCCCTCTCCTGTCGGTATGTGGAACTGTATCTTGAAAAATAGACCGAGGCATTGATAGTGCCGGGACCGATATGATAATCGAATGCTCCCAATATGCCCCAATTGCCCCAGGACAGGCGGTTGACATCCTCGTCAAAGAAGCGCGTGTCAGATTGCGTGTCATCCGGTATAGGTTTGCCGTCGGGACCAACGATGAAACTTTCATTTTCACCTTCGAATTCGCGGAGTCCAATTTTTAGATGGTCATGTCCGTAATATCCAACTATATATGCCGAGGCATTATAATTGAATTTATGGTCAATCCGCACGTTGAAGTCGGTGAAATCATATCCGGCAATGTGTTTCTTACCCTTTTTCTTCTCCACAGCGTTCATTATGGCCAATGTAGGGATAGAGATGACATCTATCCACGAGCGTCGGATGCCGACTGTGAATGCCGTCTTGTCTTTTATGACCGGTCCGGTGATAAAGGCATTTGCACTCAACAGCCCCAAAGTAAAACGACCATGAAATTTCTCGAAGTCGGAACGCTTCATCGCGACATCCGTGATCGAGGATATCCTGCCGCCATAACGCGACGGGAAAGCCGCCTTGTAGAAATCAACCCGGCTGACAGTCGGTACATTGAACGATGAGAATATACCTCCGAGATGGCTTACGTGATAGAGCGGCAGACCTTGATAAAGGAAAAGGTTCTGATCGTTGTCGCCACCCCTGACGAACAATCCTGTAAAGCCCTCCACACCTTGAGATACGCCAGGCAGAGTCTGTAGGGTTTTCACTATGTCTGGCTCGCCGAACATAACGGGAAGATTGGTGATCATCTTGTTGCTGAGTGAGACACGACCCATTTCCGCAGCTTTCAGATTACGGTCCGCGCCGTAGCCTCTCACCTCGACTTCTTTCAACTGATGTACGGCTCCGAGAGTATCCGCCGCTATGGAATCAGTCTGCGCAAACGAGGAAATGCCGCTTGACAACACAAGCGACATTGCAATGGCATATTTGCAAATATCATTCATTGTTTAGCAAAACGTAGGATCAAACCTTGGTTGGCATGATGAAGAAGAGGATCACCTGTGAACTCGGCATCATATTTGTATTCCACTCCTTTGATGTCAGTATCTCCCTTGAATCCCATGAGATCAGAGACAGTAGTAAACGAGGATGATTCTTTGGACGTGGGGAATCCATCAATCGTGACAATTGTGGTATAGGTCGGGTTAGAAGGATGCACGAACTGATCCGGATCTTTGTCCGGGCTCAGATTGGTATCCAACAGTTTGGACGATAGGGTGACCGAACGCACAGACGTCACATTCTTACCATCAAGTGTGACCGTCAGTTGACTCCCTGAATACACTCCGTCCCGGTAGCTGAAAGACTCAGTTACAGAATCAGGCTCATTGTGACAACTTGGAAATATTAGAAAAAGTATTCCTAGAAGGACAATAGACTGCGAAATAGAAAAAAATTTTTTCATTGGTTATGCTTTTGATATGTTACATTAATATAACATAATAACTAGCTAAATTGTTTTTTTTACAACTACTTAACAATCGTGTATGTATTTTGTTCAGAGAATCATCCTTATTGGGTAATATAAAATTCCTGAAGCTTGCTTTAAAAACAGTGGCTTGAACATGCTTCTTATTAACACGAGTTCGGGATAAAAAATCCTCATCAGATTGCCAATATACAGGCATAACATATCGGGCAGCCTTACACGACTGCCTGATTGTTTTTATATGATTATGATGCTTTATTGCCAGATTGCGAGTTGACCGTCAGATGGGTCAACCTCAAAGTCAAAATTGACTTCCGGTTTGACAGCGAAAAAGCAGTATGCGCCCATCGCAGCAAGCAGATTCATCAGGAAGTTGAGGATGTTGCGATGCCGGGTATGCACAAGCCGGGCAACATTCTTGAGCATATCGTTAATGGACTCGATTATACTCCTTTTGCGCAGCATGATTTTGTCATATAGAGTCATCAGCCGCTGCTTCATATTTGAACGGAGACCGGTCACTATATGGATGCCATCGTCGAATAGCTTTCCGAAAAGAGATTGGGAGATATATCCTTTGTCAGCATACAGTTTGCCGAAAAACTTGTCTGTAAGTACATCAAACACAGCTTCGTTGCGGTCATCCACGTTTGCCTTGGTCAGAACGAAGTTGACAATCTCGCCATTTTCGTTACATAGCAGATGCAACTTGAAGCCGACATACCACCCCATCGTGCTTTTCCCTTTTTCGGCTATACCTTGAAGATCTTCATGTTGAACTGGCGCTTGTTGTGGATGACAGGGATACATGTGCTGTCCACAAAACTTATGCCCGAACATTCTCCGAAACATGCGAGTCTAAGGAACATGGTCAGTGCCACAAAGCAGCGGGGCATGACTTCCACAAAGCGGTTATAAGAGAATGTTTGTGGGAGAAGATCCCGCCAATGCCGGCAGACGCATCAGAGATAGTAATGTTTGAAATTGCGGTAGCTGTTGAAGTGAAAACAGATCAGGATTGTGATGACTTCCGAATCGGACATCATGCACTTACGCTTACGTTTTGGAGTGTCTTTTGAGGCGGGTAGGGCGTTTTTTGACATCTCAACTTCAAATTCTTTGCAGAAATCGTCTGCAATACAAAAAAATTCACTAACTTTATCCTTGGTAATCATGATATATGGTTTATTGTTTTAGTATCTCTAAATTATTAAATATCAATGATATTGCCAAACGAAACGGCAACTTTTTCAAGCTGCCGTTTCAATTTTTTGAGGACTTCCTTATCCCGAACTCGCGTTATTAGGTCTTTGGAAAGAGGTGCGAAAATACATTCGTCAATCAGGAATGCCATCTAAAAAGTAACCATTTTGTCTTGAACGTTCCAGAACTTTACGAACTCTTTCTTTAGCCTTAGGGTCATACTGCACCCCACGCTGTTTTGCGGCTTCTGTCGCTAAACGATTAAAACGTTCGGCGGCTTCCCCTGTCAGCACAGGAATAACTATCTGAGGTAATGCCATAACGGTAAATGTTAATTGGTTGATATAAAAACGGATTTATAAATCCGTTTGTTGTATTTGTTTAGAACTTGTGTATGATTTTATAGAATTTCGATACACCATTCCCTGCGAGAAGAATGAAATCCTGATGTTTCTCAATTCCTCTCGGATCAAAGAAATTATATTTATAGCCCACTTTCAATTGGGGATTCTGCGCCATCGCTGCAAACACAACAGCAAATAGCATTATTACTAAATTTAACTTTTTCATTTTCTTAGAGATATTGAGATTGACAGCTTGTTTATAGGGCTACATAACTGAAAACGACAGAGGAAACATCCGGAAAGACGAGCGAAATTTAACAAGTTATTTTTTGAAGATTACTTAAAATAGGATTTATACTTTTATATTTACTCAATCAGCGACTTATCTGTAATCTGTTTCAAGGAAGTCAAGGGTTTTGTCAAACTTTATACCATCCTTAACGGTTATGCCAATACCTAAAGCTGTTGATAATCCTGCTTCCGGATTATCTTCAAACTTACGGAGAACTTTTAGCATAGTCATGCGGTCTGTTTTTTCGTAATTGTTTTCGTTCAAGACCGGTGTAATTTGTCGAGGAGTCATCTGCACTCCGGTTGCGCTGAAAACGTGTTGACCTGAATTTTCCGATGCTTCAAGAATCAACCCCGGCAGTCCAGATAATTTCCATGGACCATCCTGTATTGGAATTTCGGGAGAGAACCATGCTGTCCAATGGCGACCTCGCCAATCACAGGTAGCCATTGTACATTCGTATCCGAGAATATTTTTTGTTGAGTCGCTGATTTCCCAATTTTGTATACCATAAGGTTCTGTGAATCTGAACATCATGACATTTATGCCATCATAGACATCAGTTTCTCCTCTTTCTTTCGACTTGAAAATGTACATTGGTACTCTTCTCTGCGGCACACTTTTCATATTTCCGGAAGTGAATGCAGCCATCTTCATCTGATTGTAAATCTCTTTACCATCAGGTGTATATTCAAGAGAATCCACATATTCAGTTTCGGGATTGAAGAATTTTGAAGATACAGCATTGGCAAGCAGTATCATCTGATGGTTCTGCTCTTTGCCGGTTCGGTGAAAGTGCTTATAATTATAGCTGACTTCAATGTCAGCCTGTTCCTGAGCCACGGTGGTTATCACCGCGAAACAGATTGTAGTGAGGATTATTAACTTTTTCATTTTCTTAGAGATATTGAGATTGACAGCTTGCGTCCGCGTAACCAATCTAATTGTCACACTTGATTGTGATTGCCGGTTTCATTTTTCTGTATATTATTTGTAGTCGGTTTCTATATAGTCCACCACTTCAGCCGGAAGGTAATCCTTGTATTCTATCCCTTGGAAAACTATCACGTTGCTTCCTGCGGATTTTATATTGCGCGAAGGGTTGTCAAGACATTCCCGGCGCAATCTCCAGAAATCCCGTCGGTCTATTGCTTCCCAATTATCTTTGCCGTAAATATCCTTTACCGGCTTAGAAGTCTGCCGGATGCCGTCTGCCTCGAAAGTATATTGTCCCCCTTCACATTCAGCCGCAAGGATAATGCCGGGAAGTCCCGCAAGTTTCCAAGGTCCGTCCTGCACAGGTATCTCCGTGGCGAACCAAGCAGTCCAATTCCTTCCCCGAAAATCAGTGGTAGCCATCTGGCAATCATATCCCAGGATATTCCTGACCGAATCTTCTATTTCCCAATTTATCTTAGGAATAGATTCCACGATATGAAACCTTGTGGCACTCGCCACATCATAAGTGTGAAGCTGCCCCTTCTTAGAGAACTTAGTGATATAGAAAGAGCCGTCCACCCTCGGAATGTCTTTCTGTCTACCTGATTCCCAACATTCACGTTTGAATGTGTTGAAGGCCTCGAAACCCTCGGGTGTTGATTCAATCGAGTCAATCATTTCGGTACGTGGCGAATAGAATTTTGAATTATACCCGTCAGTGATGAGTATATAATCATTTGTCACATCCGCGACGGCACTTCTCATAGTTTGGACCGGATGTGAATATTTATAGCTTACCTCAATTTGTTGTCCAACTACCGCTGTGGGAACGCCTTGCGCTACGGAAGCCAAAATTGCGGCGGAAAATAATGTCAGAGATAGTATGCGTTTCATATTAATTGGATTCATGATTCATTTGGAGTCAATTGTTTACGATTACTTGGGTTCCACGTGGATTGTGGCTTTGCCATTACCGCTTTTATCAATGGTTATGGTCTTAATCGCATCTGTCTTGATGTTGTTTATCTCCTCATGCGAGACAGGTATGCCATCAACTGTGAATACAAGCCGATTTAGAGACAGTTGCATCCGGTTTGCAAGAGCCAACCTGTATGCTGTCCACATCACAATCAACGGGATCGACACTCCTAAAGTGTATTGGAAAAGAGAGGTTATCATTTTCCGGCTCCTTTTTTGTTATTCTCAATTTTCTTGTTATTCTCAATCATTTTGAGAAGGGAGCGTAACTCTTCATCATCAAGATGGTCCTCCACAAGATTGGATGCCAATGAAAAGGCACTTCCGAAGAAACGTTGCACAATCTTGCTGAGAACGCCACGACGATAGTCCGACTTGGAACAGGTGGCGAAATAGTTGAATCCGCCATACCGTCCCGGTTCGTGCCCTACATAGCCTTTGTGTTCGAGAGAGCGCACAAAAGTAGATAGAGTATTAACATGAGGTTTTGGTTCGGAGAAGTGAGCCAGTAATTCTTTCACCGCACAAGGTCCGTACTCCCATAGCAAGGTCAACGTTTCCTCCTCCTTGTCGGTTAGTTTTTCGAGTTCTTTTTTCATATAAACGAGATTTGTCGTTGGCAAAGTTAAAAAGAATTTATTATCCTTCCAAATTTTAAACGAGAAATATCGTCAAAAACGGGAATTCTTTTTGACCGGTTGAGGTAAAAACGTGAGAGGAATCTTCTCTTTTTTTGCTTTTTAGTTGGTCGAAATCGCTTCTGCTTATTTTGTTGAAAATATTTGAAAACATAAGGATATGTAGGATTGTTTAGATTGTAAAGGTTTGGCATTAATGATTTGTGCTTTATCTGCGAATGTATTATTGTAATTCGTACATTTTAATTCACAAATCGGGATTCGCACATTGGGATATTGTGTGAATTTATAAATATCTTATTACTCAAAATGACTATGAGAAACGAAAGCAAGGTTGAATATGATGTTATTGTGATTGGTGGGGGTGCCACTGGTGCCGGCACGGCACGTGATTGTGCCATGCGTGGGTTGAAGACAATCCTGATAGAGAGGCTTGACTTCACGGCAGGCGCGACAGGCAGAAATCATGGTCTGCTTCATAGTGGTGCACGCTATGCCCACACCGACCCGGAGAGTGCTGCGGAATGTATCAAGGAGAATATGATACTACGTCGCATCGCCCGGCATTGTGTGGAGGAGACGGGCGGACTCTTTGTGACATTACCGGAAGATGGTCTTGATTATCAGGAGGCATTCGTGGCTGACTGCATTAAATGCGGTATAAACGCGGAGACACTTGACCCGAAGGATGCTCTGCGTCTCGAACCGTCGGTCAACCCCGATATAATCGGGGCGGTGAGAGTGCCGGACGGAGCGGTTGATCCCTTCCGTCTTACCACAGCCAATGTGCTTTCAGCCCGTATGCATGGTGCCGATGTCATGACCTATCAGGAGGTTGTGGGATTCATTAAGGAGGGCGACAGAATCTGCGGGGTGCGACTCAAAAACCGTAAGAATGGTGAGGAATCGGAAGTGAGAGGAAGTGTGACGGTGAGTGCCTGCGGTATCTGGGGACACCACGTGGCGGAGCTTGCCGGAATCAAGGTCAACATGTATCCAGCCAAAGGATCACTGCTTATTTTCGGTCATAGGGTGAACAATATGGTGATCAACCGTTGCCGCAAGCCGGCAGATGCCGATATCCTTGTGCCGGGCGACACAATCTGCGTCATCGGCACCACCTCAACGCGTATCCCTTTTAATGAGATAGATAATATGGAGGTGACTCCGGCAGAGGTGGATCTGCTGCTTAGGGAGGGTATCAAACTCTCTCCGCGTCTGGCATATACCCGCATACTCAGGGCGTATGCCGGTGTGCGTCCGCTTGTCGCCGCCGACAACGACCCCACCGGAAGAAGTATCAGTCGAGGGATAGTATGCCTGGATCATGCCAAACGCGATGGGGTGGAGGGATTCATCACCATAACAGGAGGCAAGCTCATGACTTATCGTCTTATGGCGGAGGAGGCTACGGATATGGTATGCCGAAAGCTGAATGTCAACAAGAAATGCGAGACGGCAGAGGTGCCGTTGCCCGGTTCGGAATCGGATGCCAAGGATGAAGACCGACGTCAGCACATCATCGAGCTTAGCACAGAGCAGAAAGCAGCCGAGGGTAGGCATGGAAGCTGGTCGGGAAGGATAGAGTCTCGTTCGGATGCAGATGATGCTCTTGTATGTGAATGTGAGCAAGTGAGTGTGGCGGAGGTGAAATATGCCATGGAGGAGCTTCATGTGCATAATCTCATCAACTTGCGCAGACGCACGCGTCTCGGTATGGGCACGTGTCAGGGTAGTCTATGTGCTTGCCGTGGTGCCGGACTCCTTGATGCCCACGATAAATGCGCACAGAGAAGCCTGGATGACCTTGCCGGATTCATGAATGAACGTTGGCACGGCATGTTCCCCGTATGCTGGGGTGAGACTCTATGCGAGGTGCAATTCACGTCGTGGCTCTATCAGGGTGTTCTCGGACTTGATCATGAACCCCCACACCACGAGGAGGAGATTTCCAAATAATACTAAAGTTGTTGCCCGTTTTAAATTCATTGATATGAAATACGATAATATAATAATAGGAGGAGGTCTCAGTGGTCTTGTCTGTGGCATAGAGTCAGCGCGTAGCGGACGTAAGACAGCGATTGTGTCGGCAGGACAGAGTGCCCTTCATTTCTGGTCTGGCTCTTTTGAATTTCTTTGCAATGAGGATTCCCGGATAGTCATAGATCATCCGCTTGAACGAGCCGAACGGCTTGATGAGTCTCATCCTTACAGGAAGATAGGAGTGAGCAACGTTTCGAAACTTCTCGACAGGGTGTTGCCACTTCTCCGCGAGGCAGGGATAAAGGTGAACGGTTCGCTTGAAAGGAATCATTACAGACTGACTCCATTCGGCTATTCACGTCCGGCGTGGCTCACACTTGACGAATATCTCTCTTTCCAGTCACCTTCTGAACTGAAAGGTAAGAGGGCGGCGATAGTCAACATATACAGTTATCTTGACTTCTATCCCCGTTTCCTTGCATTGGGTCTTTCAAAACTCGACGTGGAATGTGTGACTGCATCGGTCAACGTGCCTCAGCTTGATATCCTGCGTAAGAGCACCACAGAGATGCGAGCCACCAACATGTCGCGCTTCCTTACAGATTCAGCCGTTGATGATCTTGCACGTGAGGTCAACCGTGTTTCATCGGATTGTGACATGGTGATCATGCCTGCGGTGCTCGGTATATTCGATGATGAACCGGTCAATCGTCTTCGCCGTGGTGTGGACCGTCCGGTGTTCTTTGTTGCCACTACGCCTGCATCCGTGCCGGGAGTGAGATGCCAGCTCAGTCTGCGTGACTATTTCACGTCGCTCGGCGGCACCTATATGCCCGGCGATACAGTCGTGGGGGGAGAGATCTCGGATGGCAGGATCCGTAAGATATACACCTCCAATTTCGGGTCGATTCCGTTGATTGCGGAGAACTACGTGATATGCACCGGGAGTTTCTTCGGACATGGGCTGATCGCCAACATGGATAAGATTTATGAGCCGGTGTTCGGACTTGACCTCAATGCGCCCGATGACCGCACTGAATGGTATGACAAGAATTTCTATGCGTCGCAGCCTTATATGGGTTACGGAGTGGTGACTGATGAGAAGTTCCGACCGATGAAAGAGGGTAAGGTGATTGAGAACCTGTATGCCACCGGGGCACTCCTCTCCGGCTTCAACGCACTGAAGGAGGGTAGCGGGGCTGGCATCACCCTTGCCACAGCCTTGCATGCGGCATCCTGCATAACGCGATGACGGGAGTGGATGAATCCATACAGAAGTTAACACAACGTCCTTAATATTACGACTATGATGACACTCCAACAGCAAAATATAAGCGATAATAATTTTGAATCGTGCATAAAATGTACGATCTGTACGGTATATTGTCCGGTGACGGCGGTCAATCCCGACTATCCCGGACCTAAGCAGGCAGGACCCGACGGGGAGAGATACCGTCTGAAGAAACCGCTGTTTTATGATGAGGCATTGAAATATTGTCTTAATTGCAAGCGGTGTGAGGTGGCTTGTCCCAATGATGTGAAGATAGGGGATATAATCCAGTCGGCACGTATCAAATATAGTGCCCACGGACCATCTCTGCGCGACACCATGCTTGCCAACACTGACTTCATGGGTAACATCGCCACGCGTATGGCTCCACTCGTCAATTTCACTCTCAAACTGAAACCGGTAAAACTGATCATGGATAAGGTGCTGAAGATTGACGACCACCGCACATTCCCGAAATACTCCTCGGAGCGGTTTGAATCATGGTATGGCAAGAAAGCCTCCGAGGTGGAGAAGCAATATCCGAAACAGGTGTCATATTTCCACGGTTGCTACGTCAATTATAATTACCCGCAACTTGGTAAAGATCTGCTTAAGGTGATGAATGCCGTGGGCTACGGCGTGCGCCTGCTTGATAAGGAGCGGTGCTGTGGTGTGGCGAAGATAGCCAACAAATGTATTGACGAGGCAATACGCGACGGCAACAACAATATCCGCGCCATAAGCGAAGCGGTGGAGCGGGGGGATGAGGTGCTTGCCACGTCATCTACATGCTGCTTCACGCTCAGGGATGAGTATGAGCATATCCTTCATCTCAACAACAGGGGGATAAGGGATCATATCATGCTCGGCACGCTCTTCCTATTCAATCTTATAGACAACGGTGATGTGAAGATAGCGTTCCGGAAAGACTATAGGAAGAGGATAGCCTACCATACACCATGCCACATGGAGAAACTGGGATGGACCGTATTCTCCACCTCCCTTATCAGGATGATACCCGGCGTGGAGTTCATAATGCTTGACTCGCATTGCTGCGGCATAGCCGGCACTTATGGTTTCAAGAAGGAGAACTATGCCTATTCCCAGGCAATCGGGGAGCCATTGTTCCGGCAGATAAAGGAGACGGGATGCGACTTTGTGGCAAGCGACTGTGAGACCTGCAAATGGCAGATTGAGATGTCGACCGGAGTCAGTGTCTTGAATCCGATATCCGTGATAGCCGATGCCATAGACTTCGAAGAGACGCGTCGTCTGAACGGCATATCCGGTCTGCCGGTAGTGGAGGAGTATTGAAGAAGATATAATGATAAGCTGGGAATATAGATATTAAAAATAAAAATCGACAGCCATGGAAAAGTATATTCTGTCATTGGATCAGGGCACCACAAGCAGCCGTGCCATAGTTTTTGACCATGAGGGCAACATCTGCTCGGTAGCGCAGCATGAGTTCCCACAGATATTCCCGAAAGCGGGGTGGGTGGAGCATGACCCTCATCAGATATGGGGATCGCAGGCGTCCGTAATAGCGGAGGCAATCTCACAGATAGGAATCAACGGACATAATATTGCTGCCATAGGAATCACCAATCAGCGAGAGACCACAATATTGTGGGATGCCGATACCGGTGAGCCTATCTACAACGCAATCGTGTGGCAAGACAGGCGCACGTCGGAATATTGCGATTCGCTCGTGGAAGCAGGATATGGAGAGATGATCAAGAACAAGACCGGACTGATCATCGATGCCTATTTCTCCGCCACGAAGATAAAATGGATTCTTGACAACGTGCCGGGGGCGCGGGAGAAGGCGGAGGCGGGGAAACTGCGGTTCGGCACCGTCGACACATGGCTGATCTCATGCCTTACAAGAAACAGTGCGCACGTCACCGACATAACGAATGCCTCACGGACGATGCTTTTCAATATCCATACTCTGCAATGGGATGAGGAACTTCTCCGTCTGTTTGACATTCCGGCATCGCTTCTGCCGGAGGTTAAGCCGAGCAGCTGCGTGATGGCATACACCACCACCACGATCTTCGCACACGCTGTGCCGATAGCCGGAGTGGCGGGAGACCAGCAGGCTGCCCTCTTCGGACAGATGTGCATAAAGCCGGGATCGGTTAAGAACACTTACGGCACCGGCTGCTTCATGCTGATGAATTCCGGCAACAAGCCTATACTCTCGAAGAACCGACTGCTCACCACGATAGCCTGGCAGATAGGCGATGAGGTCACGTATGCACTTGAGGGCTCGATTTTTGTAGGCGGTTCTGTAGTGCAATGGCTGCGCGACGGATTGAAGTGCATATCCAGCTCTTCCGAAGTGGAGAAGCTTGCCACATCTGTAGAGGATACTGACGGGGTGTATTTCGTGCCGGCACTTACGGGCATGGGTGCGCCATATTGGGATCAATACGCACGCGGACTTATCTCAGGCATATCGCGCGGTACGACCGTGGCACATATAGCACGTGCTGCGTTGGAGGGTATAGCATTTCAGGTGTACGACATTGTGTCGTCGATGGAGTTGGATTCCAATCTGAAGATTGTGGAGCTGAAGGTTGACGGTGGAGCCTCGCGCAACGACCTCCTGATGCAGTTCCAGAGTGATATCCTCAATACGGAAGTGCTTCGTCCGCAGGTTACGGAGACCACGGCATTGGGTGCCGCCTATTTTGCCGGACTTGCCGTAGGCTTCTGGGGGAGTGTGGATGAGATCAATGCCCAATGGCAGATACAGCATCGGTTTGCCCCTAAAGCATCGCCTGAATACGTGGCGGCAAAGCTTGACGGCTGGCATGATGCGGTGAAAAGATGTCTTACAAAATAGTGACACCACGTGCCACATAATCTGATTTATTATGGAAGAGCTTGTTGTGCCTGTATTTCTACAGTGCTTTTTTGAGTTCCTGGGGACGTATGTCATGATTCTGCTTGGGTGTGGGGTAGTGGCATGCACCACGCTGAAGTTTTCTAAAGGCTTCGGCTCCGGTTGGGTTGTCATAACGTTGGCATGGGGACTTGCCGTGATGTGCGGGGTCTTCATAGCCGGACCATACACTGGCGCGCATCTTAATCCGGCAGTCACCATTGGATTGGCAATGGCAGGCAAATTTCAGTGGGGTATGGTGGTGCCCTATATCATTTCTCAGATGATAGGAGCTTTCTTAGGCGGACTTACGGTGTATTACTTCTATAAGGATCATTTTGACGCCACGGAGGATAAGGATACCAAATTAGGAGTATTCGCCACCATCCCGGCTATAAAGAATCTGAAACGTAATCTGCTTTCGGAAGTGATCGGCACTTTTGTATTGATTCTTGTCATACTGTTTCTCGCGGAAGATGGCAACGTGTCGCAGGTGGGTCTCGGTTCAATCGGAGCCCTTCCCGTCGCTCTGCTTGTGGTGGTGATTGGCATGGCACTGGGGGGCACCACCGGCTATGCCATAAATCCGGCGCGCGACCTTGGACCGCGTCTCGTGCATGCCCTTCTCCCGATAAAGGGGAAGGGTGGCAGTCAATGGAAATACGCATGGGTGCCGATTGTCGGACCGATCCTTGGAGCCGCCTTTGCAGTGCTTGTCTTCTGGCTGTATAAGACGTGGTGCTGACGTCGGCATTCGATGAAGATGACCGATTACTTTACGCCACTGACAACACTATAAGGGGGGCTAAAAATAAAGTGCCGTATGAATCAGATTCATACGGCACTTGCTATTTAAAGTATAATCAATCCTTATTCACCGAGATAGCTCTTCAGCAGCTTGCTCTTCTGTCCTTTCAAGCGGCGGATAGCCTTCTCCTTGATCTGGCGCACACGTTCGCGTGTAAGGTCGAATTTCGCGCCGATTTCCTCCAGCGTCATTTCTGGGCAACCGATTCCGAAGAACATCTTCAGGATGTCGCGTTCGCGGTCATAAAGCTGTTTCAAAGCCCTGTCTACCTCTTTAGAAAGGCTCTCCTTATTAAGAGAGGAGTCAGCCATAGGGCTATCGTCGTTGGGAAGCACGTCAAGGAGGGAGTTATCCTCACCATCGACAAACGGAGCGTCTACCGAGATATGACGACCCGACACTTTCAGCGTGTCAGACACTTTATCAACGGGTAGCCCGAGACGATCGGCAAGCTCCTCCGGAGAGGGACGCCTTTCGTTTTCCTGCTCAAACTTTGAAAGCTCCTTGCTTATCTTGTTGAGGGAACCTACCTGGTTGAGAGGGAGACGGACGATACGGCTTTGCTCAGCGAGAGCCTGAAGAATTGATTGGCGGATCCACCATACTGCATAAGATATGAACTTGAAACCACGCGTCTCATCAAATTTCTGAGCCGCACGGATAAGACCAAGATTTCCCTCGTTGATAAGGTCGGGAAGACTTAGTCCCTGGTTCTGGTACTGTTTTGCCACTGACACTACAAAACGTAGGTTAGCTCTGGTAAGCTTTTCAAGAGCTGCATGGTCTCCCTTCTTTATTCTCTGAGCGAGTTCCACCTCTTCACTGACTGAAATCAGTTCCTCACGGCCAATTTCCTGCAGATATTTGTCGAGAGATGCGCTTTCGCGGTTGGTGATTGATTTTGTGATCTTTAGCTGTCTCATTGTCTCTTATTCCCTTCCAAAAAATAATGATGCTTCAGCGGATATTATTCCGCTGAGACAAAAGATTTGGCACAGATGCCTATGTTAGAACGTAATGAAATGGGGAATGTTGTGTGAATAAATTAAAAAAAATGCATTGCCGGCAATAAATTTTATTATTTTTTTTGCCGGCAATGCTGTTGAGTCTTATTTCCGGGTCTGTTTTGCGACCGGATGGCACATTACTCCTGCGTCAGATTCACTGCGTAGTAGTATTTCTTTCCGTTGGGATAGATGCCCGTGATGAACATCACTTTGTCGCTGTCGTCAGACTTCATTATGATGTTGTAGATCTGCTCCACATCGTCCGGAGAATCCACGGCACGACCGTTGATGTCGGTGATGATGAAGCCGTCCTTGATGCCAGCGTCACGGAATACGCCGTTCTTTACGCTTGCCACTTTCACGCCGCGAGAGATGCCGAGGTTGCGTTTCTGCTCCGCAGTCAGCTTCATGAACGCACACCCGATTTCAGAGAAGTCGCCTTTCGTAGTGATGGTGGTGTTGCCTTGGGTGTTGCGAAGGGTAGCGGATTTCACCTGTTTCTGGTTCTTGCGGTAGAAGGTGACGGAGATCTTGTCGCCCGGACGGAATTTGTTGAGCTGCTCCACAAGCTGTGCGAAGTTGTGCACGTCGGTGTCGTTGATAGCGGTGATCACGTCATCCTCTTGAAGCCCAAGTTCCTTAGCGGTGCTCCTGTCGGTCACGCTGTTGACGAGCAGACCCGCCTTTACGGCAGTTATATCCTTCTCCTTAGCCAATTTTGCGTCAAGCTCTGCCACTGTGCAACCGAGCACGGCTCTCTGCACTGTGCCATACTGACGTAGGTCGGTCATCACTTTCTTCACGATAGTTGTGGGGATTGCGAACGAGAAGCCCGAATAGCTGCCGGTGTTGGAATAGATGGCGGAATTCACGCCGATAAGCTCACCCTTAAGGTTGACGAGTGCGCCGCCGGAGTTGCCGGGGTTGAGTGCCGCGTCAGTCTGGATAAACGATTCGATGCCCATCTTTCCGTTTCTACCGTTGTTCTGGCTAAGGCTACGTGCCTTTGCACTGACGATACCGGCTGTCACGGTGGAATTGAATCCGAACGGGTTGCCCACAGCAAGAACCCATTCGCCGATTTTCACTTGCTCGCTGTCGCCAAAGGTGATGGGGGATAGTTTCTCGGCATCGATTTTTATGAGTGCAAGGTCGGTTGCCTCATCCGTGCCTATCACGCGAGCCTCGTATGTGGCATTGTCATTGAGAAGCACCTCCAGTTTGTCGGCACCGTCGATCACGTGGTTATTCGTCACGATATATCCGTCGTCAGAGATTATGACGCCCGAACCGAGACCGCTCTGCACAGGCTCGCTGTTGCGCTGCTGCTGACGTGGCTGCTGCTGGCGAGGTTGCTGCGGACCGAAGAAGAAATCAAACATACCGAACGGGTCGTAGCCGCCACCCTGATTTCCGTAAGGATTCTGCTGACGCTGCGTGGTGAAGCTCTTGATGCACACCACAGCATTGACTGTCTTTTCCGCCGCAACCGTGAAATCGGTGTCGAAAGATGCTCCCGATGCAGTACGTATAAACTGAGGAGCGTTGTTTTCTGCATGATTGTCGGCACATGCCGGTGAAACCAGGATTGCCAAGAGAGCCGCCATTGCGGGGATACTGTATCTCTTCATGTCTTTAAATATGTAAGGTTGGTTTATATTCATTAATTCATTATGGGAAACATCAGGCGTTGTGGAAAGCCGTCTGATTCCGTAGGCAGTGTAAGGGTTGTCATTGAAACAGCGTATACATCGCCTACATATAGACAATGCAAAAATACTGCCATTATTACACACTCTCCCTTAAAATGGGTGCGATTTAAGTTAATTTAATAAAATGAAAAATCAAAATTTAAAATACGTAAATATTGTTTGAGAAATATGAAATATGAATTAATTTTGCAGTATGAATCGATTGCGGCAATGTGACAATTTTGGCGCGGTGAGAATAATGTCGTGTTACGGATAACTGAGTAATATATGAATATCAAGCGATACGGGATAGCCAATCTGATGTTGGGGGTGGCGTGCATGATGGTGCTGTCGTTCTCCACAGGCTGTTCATCATCAAAGAATGCAACGAAACGTCCGCCTGTGCAGGTGGAGAGAGCTGATGGCAACGGTAAATCCCGACAGAAGGGTAATTCCGGATTGAAGGGTAAGAGGAAGCGGATTGTAGACGAGGCGTTGACCTGGGTAGGCACTCCTTATAAATATGCCTCCAATAAGAAAGGGAAGGGCACGGATTGTTCCGGTCTGGTGATTACGGTCTATGAGGAGGTGGTCGGCAAGAAACTTCCGCGCAATTCAAGGGAACAGGCGGAATATTGCCGCAAACTTTCGGAGAGGAGTGTGAAGCCGGGCGATCTCGTTTTCTTCGCCACCGGACGTGATTCGAAAAAGATATCCCACGTGGGCATAATGATTGACGATACGCGCTTCGTACACGCCTCCACCAAGAAAGGCGTCATTATCTCCGACATGCTGACCGACTACTACCGCCGCACATTCCGTATGTATGGCAGAGTGCCGGAATAATCCCGGAGGCTGCGGTTGGTTTTGTGTCAGAATCTGACGCCGATGCCGAGCATCAGGTTTTGTGGATTCTTGAAATCGCCGAGACGGTAGCCCACATTGAGGTAGACGTGGCGCGTCAGGAACGTCTTCAAGGTGAGCGATTGGTAGAAACGGTTGTAGCCCACAGGATTGATGATCTCATATCCGATGCCGGCATTGACCGAGAAGATCGGCATTGTCAGTTCGGCATGTGCTGATATACCGAGGCTTATCTGTTTGCCTAACGGTGGGCGTTCAAATTTCAGATACTCATCGTGTGTGCCTTCCACCCAATAAGGTGCTATGCCGGCACTCTCGTCCCATTGAAGGTCGAGCGACGGAGCTACCGCCACCCATCTGTTGAGCTTACGCATGGGGGAGAACTGCATACCAACCACTCCGAACTTTCCGGGACACAGCTGTGCTTCCGCCGGATCTCCGACGCTTACCACGCTTTTGCGCCAAGCACCGTAGACCATCACGTCATACATCCATCTCCCCTTGTCGGCTTCCTCCTCCAATTGCTCATACCTGACGCTATTCTTCGGCTGAGGATTCAGTATATAGTCAAAGCCCACGGAGAGACCGACAGTGTTGACTCCGGCATTGGGCCAGGAGGTGTTGCCATTTGAGTAATGTGTAGCCTCTACGCCGAATGAGAGATCAAAATTCCTTGACAGGGCATACTTCAATTTGAATCCGAGTCCCATCATTGCGGTCACTGAGGTGCTGACAGCCGCATTATTGTCAGGCGTCTCCTCATTATAATGCTTCCAGCCGAAAGCCGCTCCGAAATTCCACTCATAATTAATCGAAAGTCTATCGGAGATATTGAATACCGGTGCGCCCTGGTAGACGTAGGCAGTCATGGGGGAACCAACCAGAGATTTTGCGAAGAAAGTGTTCCCACCGATTCCGATGCCCTGATACAACCCTTTATACAGGATTCCCTCTCTTGAACTTTCGTTGAATGAGAAACCGGCACGTATAGATCCGGCGATATTCTTGTTGATTGACTTGGATTCAGGATTATCACCATCAAGAAAAGAGTTGGTGGGAAGCACAAAAGATGCGGATGCCTTTGCGCCAACCCTCCATTCCGGCGATAGGGAGAACCACGACGGTAGGGAGTCAGTGTTCTCAGCATGGCAATATAGGGATGCCGCTGTCAGCAAAGATAGGGTGTAGATCAGTTTTCGCATGAGATTTCAATATCGTAGTCAATAGGTTGGAAAAGCTGGCATTTGCCGGATGCCGGATAAGTGAATTGAGAGTTGGGTTGCATGAATGTGGCGAGATACCTTACGTCTAACGTGGCATATCTTACGTATAATATCGAGGTGACAGTGGAATGGGCGGGCACATCGATATAAGCCACTTCATCCGGATTTACATTCTCGGAATGAAACTCAATGACATCACCGATGGTCACTTCTACATTGCTTGACTCAGACTCAATCCATTCACCGTTGGAATAGATCTGAACGGGGACAGTCCCGCGTATGCCGTTCTGCCAAAGTTCTTCCGGCTGAAGCAGAATCTTGGATTTGGCATAATTGTATGGATATATTCCGATTCTTTTTACTGAGTCGGTATTGTTGTTGACTTTTGAGCTCATCATCTTTAAAGTCTTGAATCCTGCTACCGGACGCACTATATCATATCCCAGGTGTTCTATCTCCATAGGCTTCCCCGGGGTCAGGTGGAAGGTAATGCTGAGGGATTGTTCTCCATATAGGAGGGTTGACCATACGGAGATTTCTGAATCGTAGGTGTTGTCTAATGCAGAGGCCTCCACCTTGTCACCCGATACCCGGAATTCAATTGAGAATCGTGGAGCGGCGTAGACTATCTTAGCAACGTCGTCGATGCTGTAGGATCCATACAAGATCTCCCCATCCTTATCATAATATATAGTTGAGGTGTAGGAGTCGATTTCATTGCCAAAAGAGAGACCTGACAATCCCTTCTTCTTGATTTTGAATGAATAAGAATCGCCACCGGGAGAGAGGGTGATGTCGGTCTCGATATCCTTCGGCAGAGGCTCCACGAAAATATCGCTGTTGCAGGCAGTGGATATGGTCAGGAGCATTATGCACAATATGTCGGTGAATAATAATCGCATCTTCACGGGTTGGTCAGATTTATTAGACAACTTCTTTTAATATCCGGCAAAGATATAAACGATTGCCATATAAAAAAAACGAGTGGGGATGTAATTGACATACCCACACGTTTTTTAAGATTTATTATGAATCGTCAGAGAATCGCTGCAATCTTGTTTTCGAGATCAGCGAGTTTTACGAGACCCACGCTGCGCTCTTTTAGCTCCCCATCCTTAAAGAAGAGGACAGTGGGGATATTGCGCACCCTGAATGTAGAGGCTACTTCATCGTTGTCGTCAATATTGAGCTTGCCGATGGTCACCTGTCCGGCATACTTCTCTGCGAGCTCCTCTACGATAGGACCGAGCTTGATGCAGGGACCGCACCAGGTAGCCCAGAAATCGATTACGACAGGGTTGCCTGATTCAATAGCCTCAAGGGCTGTCTGATCTGTGAATTCTAATGCCATTTTATAGTTCGTTTTAAGTTAAACGGATGAAGCCGTAAGGACTTCGTATGAAAATTTTCCCAAAAGTAGAAATTTTTACCGATATATGCAACATGGTTTGTGCAAAAAAACGGCAAAACTCAGTAAGCCCGCTCAAGAAGAGGTAGTCACCTTATATTTCACTCCCCAGTCGTCGAGGAAAGCGACGGTCTCTTTCGTGACGGAGAATTTCTTACGGGAATGCACGGAAATTATCTGTTTTGTTTCCTGATTGTATATGTCGATGAAGAGGTCGCCCGCACGTTTCCCGGCATTAAACTGTAGGAACTTGTTGAAAAATTCCTCCGTGCAGAATCTGTCGTCGAGATATACGGTCAAGGCATTCGCCATCTTCCCCTGAACGTTGTCGAGGTTCTGTATCTCCTCGATGTTCACGTCAAGACGATCCGGTTTAAATTTGCTTTGAGCCACGTTTACCTTCAGATATACGGCATCGCCCACTTGCAGACGGTTTTTGTAGAATTCGAAATTGTTGGCGAATAGCATGAAGTCTACGCTCCCGGTCATATCCTCTATGGTAATTACGCCGTATGGTCTTCCATTTCGCGCTATACGTTGGTTTATGCCTGTCACCATTCCCCCCATGGTCAGTTTCGCTCCCGTCACCTTCTTATCCTCAAAATCACCGCACGAGCAATTGCAGCCGTAGGTCAGTTCCATATAGTAGGGGTCAAGAGGATGGGCGGATAGGTAGATAGTGACGAGTTTCTTCTCCTCATCCAGAAGTTTGAGGCGGTTCCATGGAGTCACCTGTGGAATTGGCGGACGAGCCGTCTCGATAGGTTCAAAATCACCGAAAAGACTTGCCTGCATGGAGTTCTTGTCGTTCTGGATTGTCTGTCCATACTTCACAAGCATTTCGGTAAAAGATGTGTCGCCAACCGGTTCCACAAAAATCTCTCTCATATATCCGAGACTGTCGAACGCACCCGCCATGCCAAGGCTCTCTATGGATGAGCGGTTGCAACTGCTGAGATTCACGCGCTCCACAAAGTCGTAGATATCCTTATACGGACCATTCTCCCTTCGCTCGGCGATTATGGCATTTACGGCATTGCCGCCCACGCCCTTTATGGCTCCGAGTCCGAAGCGTATCTGTCCGGCTTTTGTGACGCCGAATTTCTCTATCGACTCGTTTATGTCGGGTCCCTTCACGTCGATGCCCATGCGTATGCACTCATCCATAATCTTCTTGAGCTTGTCGGCTGCACCGAGATTGCGGCTTAGCACGCCTGCCATATATTCGGCAGGATAGTTGGCTTTCAGATATGCGGTCTGGTATGCCACCCATGTGTAGCACGTGGCATGGCTCTTGTTGAATGCGTATGACGCGAATTTCTCCCAATCAGCCCATATCTTCTCCAGCACCTCAGCCTTGTGACCGTTCTTCTGACCCTCGTCCATAAACTTCACCTTCAGCTTTGCCATCTTGTCGATCTGCTTCTTACCCATAGCCTTACGGAGCATATCACTCTCGCCTCGGGTGAAGTTGGATAGAAGACGCGACAGAAGCATCACCTGCTCCTGATAGACCGTGATTCCGTAGGTCTCCTCAAGATATTTCTCCATGATTGGGATATCGTAGGAGATAGGTTCGTCGCCATGCTTACGCTTGATGAAGGAGGGGATATAGTCCATAGGACCCGGACGATAGAGGGCGTTCATGGCTATGAGGTCCTCGAATTTTGAGGGCTGGAGGTCGCGGAGAGAGTTCTGCATGCCGGCAGACTCAAACTGGAATGTGGAGGTTGTGCGTCCGTCGCAGTATAGCTTGAATGTCGGTGCGTCGTCAAGGGGGATATGCTCGATGTCGAGATCAAACCCACGAGTCTGTTTGATGTTGGCAAGAGCCTCCTTGATTATTGATAGGGTCTTCAGTCCAAGGAAGTCCATCTTTATTAGCCCGGTCTCCTCGATTACGCTACCCTCGTATTGCGTGGATATCACCTTCGATCCGTCGGCATCCGTAGCCACGGATATAGGCACCCAGTCGGTTATGTCGTCACGTCCGATGATGACGCCGCAGGCATGTATGCCAGTGCCGCGCACGTTCCCCTCGAGCTGTCCGGCATATTTCATCACCTCCCTTACGATGGGGTTCTCATTGTGGGTCTCCGCCTCAAATTCCTTGCAGTAGGCAAGGCAATTCTTGAAGTTGATCTTGGGAGCCTTACCATTGACCTCCGGCAGACGGTCAGGCACGAGCTTGGCAAGACGGTTTGATTCCGGAAGAGGAAGCTCCATCACTTTCGCCACGTCCTTTATGGCGGATTTAGTAGCCATAGTCTGATACGTGATGATATGTGCCACTTTCTCCGCTCCATATTTCTCTGTGACGTATTTCAGCACCACGTATCTCCCGTCGTCGTCGAAGTCAACGTCGATATCGGGTAGGGAGATACGGTCAGGGTTAAGAAAACGTTCGAAAAGAAGGTCATATTTGATGGGGTCGATCTGCGTTATACCCAGACAGTATGCCGCCGCGCTTCCGGCAGCCGAACCACGACCCGGACCCACACTGACGCCAAGTTGCTTCTTGGCGACATTGATGAAGTCTTGCACGATAAGGAAGTAGCCGGGGAAACCCATCGTCTTCATTATATACAGCTCAAATTTAAGACGCTCCTTTACATCGTCGGTGAGTGGATCACCATATCTCTCTTTCGCCCCTTCCCACGTCAGCTTCTCCAGATAATCAGCCTCGAATTTGATACGGTATAGCTTGTCGTATCCGCCAAGACGCTTTATCTTCTTGTCGGCATCCTCTTTTGAGAGCACAACATTCCCGTTCTCATCTTGGGTGAACTCATTGAAAAGATCCTCCTCGGTGAGACGCTGACGGTATTCCTCCTCGGTGCCGAACTCTTCAGGTATGGCGAAGTTGGGCATGATGGGACCGTGGTCGATGGAATAGAACTCGATTTTGTCAAGTATCTCGTTGGTGTTCTGTAGAGCCTGCGGCACGTCGGCGAAGATCTTGTTCATCTCCTCCGTTGATTTGAGCCATTCCTGCTTTGTGTAATGCAGGCGTGGCTCATTGAATCTTTTCTGCATCGATACGCAGATCAGTCGGTCGTGAGCCTCGGCATCATCCTCAAACGTGAAATGCACGTCGTTCGTGGCAATCACCTTTATGCCATGCTTCTCCGCCATCTTCAGCAGAAACTCATTGACTTTCTCTTCGAGAGGATATACATCGCGGTTGGAATTCTCCTTGAATGTCTGGTGGCGTTGCAGCTCGAGGTAATAGTCGTCGCCAAACGTCTCCTTATACCATAGTATCCTCTCTTCGGCAGACTGCAGGTCATCATGTATTATGAATTGCGGCACTTCCCCGCCCAGACAAGCGGAGCATACGATCAGCCCCTCGCGATGAAGGGCAAGCTGCTCACGGTCGGTACGTGGTTTGTAGTAGTAGCCGTCGGTCCATGCCTTGCTGACGAGCTTTATGAGGTTGTGGTAGCCTTGGCTATTCTTGGCAAGCACAATCAGATGGAAGCCATTGTCGCTCTTGTCCTTTCGGTCGGTCATTTTTTCACGGGCGACATACATCTCGCATCCGAGGATAGGTTTGAACTTCTCCTCATCGGGTTTCCCGGAGTTCTTTTTGTTGACATAGTTATAAAACTCCTTGATGCCGAACATGTTGCCGTGGTCGGTTAGGGCGATTCCGCGCATGCCGTCGCCGATAGCCTTATCGACGAGTTCGGGGATTGATGCCTTTCCGTCAAGCAGACTGTATTGTGAGTGAACGTGAAGATGAGTAAAAGGGATCATGTGATTTGTTATGGAGAAGTGAATTTTTTTACAAAGATAATTGAAAGAAATCAATAAGCGAGCGTGTCAGTGAAAAAATTTTTGTATGTCGATGCGGTTTCCGGTCATTGTCATCCCATTGCTTAATTATCTTTTTTCTTAGATACTGCGAATATCTTTTCAAGTTTGTTATTTATACGCCACTCTGATTCTTTGATATTGGAAGTGTCGCGTTTGTTAGTGTCTAAATTTACTTCATCCTTGAATATCGCTTTCATCCCGGTATTGAAATGGCGACCGAAACATGGATATTTCATTTTTATTTTAGCAAGAAATACCCCTTTAAGGCGAGATGTCCATACCCCCGTCTCGGAATTTCTGAAATACAGGTGATCCTCCGCAGCCCCGATAATGCCGGCGTTTGCCAATTCGTATAAGTCATTGGCAAGATTTTTGATTGTATCGAGGCGTTTCTCATCCGTGTCGATGCTTGCTCCCAGATGGGTTTTCAATAGTTTTTTATACCAACGCTCTTTATGTTTTTCCGACTTTATACCCAGACGGTAGCGAAGTTTGGCAATTTGGGATCCACCCAGTCTTGAGGTATCCCTTTTGAATACGTATAATTCCAGTCCATACTCCAAATCAGCCTTACCGACATATCTAAGGCGGTCGTTATTCCTTTTGAAACATTCCTTTATATCCTTGCTCCATACATATACCACGTCAGGTGTCAGCCGGTCGATGAGCGTGCGGAATGCGGGATAAGCTGCATCGTATGTGGCGGCATCCTTTGGCGTCATTTCCGTGTCATTATGGTAGAATTGCAGATAGTTGGTGAACGCTATCCGATTCCACAACGATGCCCGCTTTTCGCTGCCGAGATCGCCGGCACATTTCAGCATATAATACGTGAATATCTTATAGGATGGATACGAAGCATCTCTATCAATAAAAGAGGTGATTTCAATGATATTGCTGTTGCTCAGCCGATAATAAGCCTTATCCTCACGCGACGCATAGAAAGGGCAATCCTGATCTTTCTCCCAAATGGAGTCGGGATTCCTGCATACCGCAGTATGGGGGCAATCCTCGGTGCAGAAATGACATACTCCGACTGCAAGAGTCTTCAGTCCATAGAATCCCTCCTCATAACCGTCGCCTATCCACGGCTCAAAGAAATAAGGATTGTCATTACTGCCTTCCGGCGTCTGCGTCATATAAGAGTTGTTGAAATCATCCATAAGATTGGTATAAGATTAGATGCTTGCAAATTTAATGAAGATAATCGGAATAAAGAATACCTTAATTGGTTCAATCCGGTTCAAATGCAGTAAAAAACTAATGAAGAATTATATCTTTGTGTTCTCCGTGCTCTTCGTGGTTTAAAATGTATCGGGATAGCCATTTGAAAATAATTTTCTAAAAATACTGTATGCTTGGTTTTGTGTAATATTAAGTTGGATAGATAGTTAGCGTTAATAATCGGTCAATAAAGCGGGAATAAATTTTATTAAAGATTTATATAAGGATAATTGAATTAATTTTGCGCTTGAAAATAAAATCGTAATACAAATGGAAACAAACATACATCGGAAGGAGGAGGCGATTCAGTCTGTATGGCTGAAGATGGCGGAGGCAAACAGTGATGCAGAGTCGCTTTGCACTGACGGATTGCTTTTCCGCGGACCTATCAGTTATGCCGACGGATATTGGAGTCGGAAGAAAGGTGAGGAGGAGACCCTTTGGCGGAACGCTCCCCGCAAGCTTCTTATCCTCACGAAGGATCTCAACGATGATGAAGGATGGGATGTCCGTCAGGAGACGGGACGATATAATGAGATAGCATTCAGCTATGAACGCGCCATCTCATTCTATAAGAACCTACGTATGTGGAGCTATCTCATGCTGAAAGGTGAGATCGGTAATATCCCAAGTTTCAAGGATGCGCGCAACATGAATATCGTCGGACCCTTCTATGAGACAGCTCCGATAGCGAGGGTCAACTGCAAGAAACAGGTAGGGGGAGGGAGCATATCCGACACCCTGCTCATGCAATATCTTGAGACATACGCCGAGCCGCTTATGCAGCAGATCCGTCTCTACGATGCCGACATAATATATTGCTGCGGATTCTCCAACGACCGCAATATAATAATGGATTTCGTGTGGGCACACTACCTTACGGATCTTGAAAGCGTACCCAACACCGATGGTTGGTTCTACTATTCCCCGTCAACGGGAAAACTCGTGGTCAACAGCTATCATCCTTCAGCACGTATCGGCTATGAAGAGACCTATTACGGGTTGGCGGATGCATACGGAGAGACATTGAAATGGATTAAAGAGAAATACAATAAAACCTTTTGAATTATGCTCGTACCGTATTTTACAACCTGCAAGAAATGCGGAGAAATTTATATGATTCCGTCCGGCGGTGTTGTCTATCAGCCGCCTAAGCCGACACCATGCCCAAAGTGCCACACGGTAAATTCTCCGAATACCGGTTTGATGGGCTTGGCATTTAGGTTATTATTAAGAAAGATAATAGGGAAATGATAAAGAATATATTGACTGCGTTGGTAGTGCTATGTGCGTTTGCCTTATACGTGTATGGATTCTACCTGCTCTATACAAGAGTGGAGATGCCGATATGGGTGATAGTGATTATAGGGATTCCGGTCACAATAATCAATCTGTGGCTCTTGATTAAGATCTACGAGTTCTTCGATTGGTGATAACCATACACAACCCGTATTGTCGGCACGGTACCGTAGACAGTAAAAACGGCTCATGCCCGAGGGCAGAATGTAAATATTTTGTCAAAAAAATTGTGAATACCGATAAATCATATTAAATTTGCAACAGACACGATAGTGTGTTGAATTTAAAACCATTTATCATCAGTAGAAACGATAATCTGACAACATAAAATACATCATGCACATAAATTTTTAAAACATCAAGCACATGCATCAAGTACAGAAAATTGTGCATAAGATGTAATGACCTGATGAGCAAGATGTAATTACATATAGAACCCTCAAGACTGACAAGGATCTCGCTTAAATCTCGCAAATTTAAACCAAGAACTATCCGACTCAGGGCTTGCGTGTTCACACCCGTCATAGGGCGTGAGCCGTTATTCCCTATCCGAAGTTCAAGGCAATGCGAGAGCCCAAGCAGACGAATAGAGAATCCGGTTCTCGCCTTTTTTCGTTTGTATCCGGAGTCTTTTTATATGTAAAATTTGATACAAATATTTAAATTCCACAAATTGGATATTTGATTTAAATGAATTGCTAAAATTATTTAAGTCATAAATATCACAATATTTTTCACTCAATTAAAATTTTTAATTATGGCAAAGAACACGAAATTTAATCAGGACAAAGTGAAAGATGTACTTGAGACGACTGCGAAAGTCGCTACAGGAGTAGCATCAATAGTTGGCACTTTCGCAGCTTTGGCAGGCACTTTGAAAAAGAAGTAAGGAATTTGACAAATGTCAAAGGTATTCAGGATTACGCCGAAAAGGGTTAAGCGTGTGAATGGCACCGTGCTGACTCCGGATATGGAGGTGACGGTGACGACTGCCATCCACACTACGAATCCATTCTATAACGGTGCGAAGGAGGTCATAGCCCAATACGATCGTATGTTTGGCTTTGACTACAGGAAGGCCTGTTGCAGTCTGAATGATTTCAGCTACAAGGCACTCGACTGACCTCATATCATTGTGTTAGTCAACCACAGGGAGCGCAGAGAACACGGAGAATTTATAAAAACTCTGTGTCCCCCGTGCTCTTCGTGGTTTTTCTACCATACTCTCCGTGTTTTTTCAACCGCAGAGTGCGCGGAGGGCACGGAGATTTTGTAATATTGATTATCAAATTTGATAATTTGAAAAACTATTGTTAATTTTGCTTCGTTGTTAAACAGATATATTATTATATGATTGTCATCTTTGAACATGAATACTTGCGACAGCTTTATGAGGACGGAAAGTGCAAGGATAAGAAGCATCGATATCAACCTGATATTGTTAATCGTTATCAAAAAGCAGTACGTTTTTTGATAACTGCTTCATCACTGGAAGCTCTTTGGCCTATTCGTTCTCTAAACTACGAGGTGCTTTCAGGAGACAAGGCAGGACGATCTTCAATTAGAGTAAATGATAAATATCGAATAGAATTTACAGTTTCCAAGACTTTGGATGAGCCTTTAATTACTATATGTAATGTAGTGGAATTGTCTAACCATTATAAATGAATGCAGATGGATATAAAACTTGCGGGGATTGACCCTAATATGATTGCAAATAATCTGACCACAAGTAGACCGATTCATCCCGGAGAGATGATAAAGGATGAAATTGAGTATCGTGGTATATCTCAGAAGGATTTGGCTGCTGAGGTCGGTATTCCTGCCTCGGTGCTTAATGCTGTCCTTAACGGGAAAAGAGCCGTTACGACTGAATACGCGCTTCTTCTTGAAGCTGCCCTTGGTATTGAGGCTGATATATGGTTGAGGCAGCAGGCAGAATATAATAAACAGGTGGTGAAATCCGACCCTTCTTTCATGGAGAGGATAAACCGCATACGCAAAGTTGCAGCTTTCCTTTAGTGTCGGAAGATTTGAATAGGGAGATTTAGCGACGATGGAGAAGTATTGGAGGCAGAATGTGTTTTGGCGGTGCGTCGTGGTTGCGGTGGCGTTGGTCTGTACTGTGGCGGCGAGTGGAGCTGCGCGTGTTGTCGTGGTTGATTCCGCCACGAATAAGCCACTGCCGATGGCTTCGTTGTTTGATAGCAAGGGTAATGCTTTGGGCGTGTGCGACACAAAGGGCAGGTCAATGGCGATACCCTCGACGAGCTATCCCATCACGGTACGTTACCTTGGATTCAAAGAGCAGGTCGTGCCGGATGTCGGTCGTGACACCATCTACATGCAGGAGAGCGTCACTTCGCTGCCGGAAGTGGTCGTGCAGACACGTCATAATAAGGTGCTCCATCTGCTTGCCTACGTCAGGGAATACTCCACGATGTCAAGCTATTCCGACACCGTCTTCCTCTTTCGGGAAAAGATGGTGGATTATATGCTTGTGCCGGATAAGAGCGTGCGGTATAAGGGTTGGTCAAATCCGCGAATGCTCAAAAGCAAGTCATATTACCGTTTTACCAATAGTCAGGGTCTCGATAGCGTTAGCAACGTCAGCAATCATCATTTCTCTTGGTCTGATTGGATTGGAATCGCTTCGGCTGTCAAGTTGCCGACCGCATTGGAGGGCATGGTGCATGGTAGTGATACTGTCTATGGGAAATATAGTCCGACGGAAGTATGGACTAAGAAAGATGGTAGGGTGGGGGTATCGGTCAATGTGATGGCTGACACCACGAGTCGCAAATGGGTGCCGGATTTATCCGGATTCTTCAAGAACGGTCTTGATTTTGAGAAATTCATGATAGGTTTTAATTACGACAACGTGGTGGCGGATTCAGTGTCGGCAGAGGATCTCACGGGCTATTCATATTCCATAGAGTCAAGAGGACGTGGAAGAGACATGTTCCGGTTTAACAGGACAGACGAACCGTTTTTTGTGACCACATACGCAGAGATATATTTGGTTGACAAGGAATATATATCCCTGAAAGAGGCGAGGAAATGGGAGCATAATAGATTTGAGAAGTATGATAAGGGTATTGTTAAACCGGTAGAGGCACCGGCATTACAACCCTCAGTGCAGACATTGGTGGCACGTGTTGATAATATCGACATGAGCGGCATACGGCTTGATTTCGCGCCAGACAAGACTATGATATCGGAAAATTTCGGCAAACCGAAGAAATTTGATATAGGGACTTGTATCTTGTCTATTTTGAAAAACCTGACAGGTATCAGTGAATACAAATATCGCAAGAATGTGAAGAACAAATGGGATAAATTCCGTAAGGAGAAGACCACCGTCAATAAGATCCGCAAAAAAGAGTAATTTTTGATTAACCACCAAGAACGCAATTAGCTGCAAAATTATATTAACCACCAAGAACACAGAGAGCACGGAGTTTTTTATAAAATTCTCCGTGCTCTCCGCGTTCTTTGCGGTTTATTCACTACCGAGTCTGCGTTCCAAGTGGCAGTTTACTTCTTCACTTTCTGCATCAGGTGGCGTACTGCGCCTTCGAGCTGTGCATCGGTGCCGTTCTCCACGTCTCCCGGACGGTTATAGATGAGAATATCGGGGTTCAACTGGGTGTTCTCAAGGATTGTGCCATCTTCCGATACATTTGTAACCTGCGGTATGCCGAAGATAATCGTCGGATCAATCTGCGTCTCCCACCATACGGCAGTCATTGTGCCGGGTATCGGCGCACCGACCACTTCACCGATGCCGAGAGCCTGGTATGCGTAAGGCGAACCGTGTGCATCACTATAGTTTGATTCGTTGACGAGCATTACGGATGGTTTTGTCCACTGTGCAAACGGCTCATGACCGATCTCACGACCACGCGGTTTGAAAGTGACGTATTCCTTACCGTTGAGAAGTATTGCGAGGTCATTATGGAGCCAGCCACCACCGTTGTAGCGGGTATCTACCACTACGGCATCGCAGTTGCGGTATTTACCGAGCAGACGGTCGTAGACGGTCTGGAAGCTCTGGGTATCCATACCTCTTACATGCACGTAACCGATCTTACCGCCAGACAGGCTGTCGGCGAGCTGTTCGTTACGCTCCACCCAACGCTGGTATGCCATATTAGAGAGACTGCCGGAGTTGATCGGCTTGACAACCACGTATTCGGTCTTGCCATCCGCTTTCTTCACTTCAAGACGCACCTTCTCTCCGGTCTTACCTTCGAGGAGTGGGAAATAGTCGGTGTCGGCAAGTATCTTCTCGCCATCGATCGACATTATTATATCACCCACCTTGATATTGGCAGCCTTAGCGGCAAGCGGACCACGCGGGAAAATCTCAGCCACTTTCAGACCGTCGCCCGTATAGTTCTCATCGAAATAAGCACCGAGGTTGGCAGTGTTGAGGGATGCACCATTTCCGTAGTAGCGTCCACCGGTGTGTGAGGCATTCAGCTCGCCGAGAATCTCACTCAGAAGAGTGGCGAAGTCTCGGTTGTTGGAGATATAGGGGAGGAACTCGCGGTAGTGGGCGGTATAGTAGTCCCAATCTACACCGTGGAGATTCTCGTCATAGAATTTATCCTCCACTTGCTTTGCCATGTGGTCAAATATGTAGGCTCTCTCAAGAGAGGGCTTACGATCGTAAGGCGCATCAAAAGTGACATCTTTTGTGTCGGAAGATGCAAGGTTCACCTTCTTTATGCCGTTGTAAGACAATACAAACAGGTTCTCCCCCTTCTTGTCGGGATAGAGCGAACCGGCAGTGCCTTTGAGAAGCACTTTTGTCTCACCCTTCTTCAGGTCAACGACGTTCATGTTCCAACCCCCTTCGGTAGCAGCCGCTATATAATATAGCTTATCACCTTTGGGCGACAGGAAGTAATCGTAGATGTTGGATGAGCGGTCGGTGAGTCGGCGTGTGCGGTAGCGGCGGTTGGCAAGGTCGAGTTTTGTCTCCTTCTTGTCAGCCTTGGCATCCTTATCCTTCTTCCCTTTCTTGTCCTTCTTCTTTTTCTTGTCGTCCTTGCTGTCAGACTCATCCTTCTTGCTATCCTCCTCGGCTTTCTCGGCAAGCTTCATCTCCTCCTCCGAGAAGTTGAATTTCTCCCAAGCCTCATCATCAAGCACCATAAGGATTATATCCTCCTGATTGCCCCATGAGCCGTGTGCCTTCATGCCATATCTTCCTGTGGAGTAGGTGAGCGCCTTACCGTCGAGTGCCCATTTAGGACTATTGTCGGAATAACCGCTTTCTGTGAGGTCAACCACTTCCGATCCGTCGGCCTTCACAAGGGCGATATCGGTGTTGTTCCAGCCGCCATTACCTATATAGGATATCAGCAGCCAGTTGCTGTCAGGACTCCATGAGAATGGTATGTCGCCGTCAGAATAAGAATAGTTGAATTTGCCGTCGAGGGCTGTAGTCACTTTCTTTGTCTCAAGGTCGATCACTTTAAGCTCCGTGCGGTTCTCAAGGAAAGCCACCTTCTTGCCATCAGGGGAGAATTGCGGCTGCATTGCTGAAGTCTCGCACTTGTAGAGCGGCTCGATCACGATGTCGGTTGCGTATGCAAACTGTTTCTCCTTGTCGTTCTTGATCTTTGCGGTGAAGAGCTGCCAGATTCCGTCAACATCGCTGTCATATACTATGGTGCGACCATCGGGAGAGAAACTTGCGATGCGTTCCTGAGCCGGAGTATTGGTGATACGTTTTGTGGTCTTGTATTCAGTGTCGGTTACGTAGAGGTCGCCGCGTATTATGAAAGCCACCTCCTTACCTTCCGGAGAGACAGCGATGTCGGATGCACCGTAGCGTGCATAATTCTTCACGCGGTCGCTGTCATACTCATCGGCAGTGATGCGAATGTTGAGTTTCTGTGGCTGGGAGCCTGGTTTGAGAGTGTATATCTCACCATCCCAAGAGAACGCGAGCATACCGTTGTCGGAAGAGGATAGGGAGCGCACGGGATGTTTTGTGAAGTTGGTCAACTGTTTTGCCGACTTGTCGGTGGTGCTTGCCTGCCATACGTTGAGTGTGCCGTCTTTCTCACTGACGTAATAGAAGGTGTTCCCCTGTCCCCACACGGGCGACTGGTTGCCCCAGTTCTCGTTGGTCAGCTGTGAGAACTTCCCGTTGTCGTAAAGCCATACATCGGCGGTGCCTGAAGAACGCTCATGCTTTCTCAGCACGTCTTCCACGCCTTTCCGATCCTGATAGAGAAGTTCCCCCTTGGCATTGGCGTCGGCGGAGATCATCGGCTGGGAGAGGAAGAGACGCGGGCGCGGATTCTGCCTGTTGATGTTGATCTGATACACCTGCGTAGAGAACGGGGCACGAGCCGTGTTCATTCCCGGAAGATTGGAAGCGGAGAAGAGAAGTGTGGAATCATTGAGGAAAGTCAGAGGCTTCTCGTTGCCGCTGTTGGTGGTGAGACGGCGAGGCGTCCCGCCTTTGGCGGATGTGATGAAAATGTCGTCTGATCCTTCCCGGGTGCTTAGGAAGACGATCGATTTGCCATCTCTTGTCCATACGGGCACTCCGTCGTAGGCTTCGTTGGAAGTGATCTGGGTGGCTTCGCCACCTGCTACCGGCACCGTAAATATGTCGCCCTTATAAGTGAAGGCGACAGTCTTGCCGTCGGGTGAGATTGCTGCATCGCGTAGCCATTTCGGGGCATTGTCGGCGAGAGCAACCACCGGACAAGCTGCGAGCAACAGAGGGATAAATGAGGTTAGTTTCATAAAAGTTTTAATTTTTCATTACAAAAGTAGCTGATTTAATCGGAAATAACAAGACAAGTAAAAATTTTATAAAAAATTGGTTTAAATTTGTTGCAAAATACGATTGCCTGCGTATTGATGATAGATGAACGGAGAAAATTTCATATCAGCTTTCAAGAGAGTACGTCTCAGATTCCGGCTGCGGGGCAGCATATCGGGAGCCGGGGATGACACGGAGGATGCACTTCAGGATGCGTTCTGCCGGTTGTGGAGCCGGCGTGACGAGATTTCGGGAGCGGGTCATGCCGAGGGACTGATCACCACCACAGTACGCAATATCTGCATCGATGACGCCCGTCGTCGGCAGGCACATCCGCAGAGTGATATAGAGGAGGTCAGGGAGACCGGTACGCCACCGGATGACGACCGCGAATATGCCGATGAGCTATACCGGAAAATCGACAGGATAGCGGCGGAACGACTCTCGCAGCGCGATCGGGAGATTCTGTATCATCGGGAGAAGGATGGTTGGGAATATGATGAACTGGCAGAGATGTACGGACTTTCGGAAAGCAACGTAAGGAAGATAATATCAAGAGCAAGAAAGACGCTTCGTTCAATTTACCTAAAAGAGAATGATAATGGATAAGGAATCATTACATAGACTGATAGAACGCTATTATGACGCCGACACCACGGCGCAGGAGGAGCGTATGCTTCTGAAGGCGGCATTGGAATCGGAGGGTAAAGATCCAATGGTGGATGAGGTGCTGGCAGTCATGGGTTATGCCCGGAGAAAACCCTCTCCGGAGATGGAGATGAAGGCTTCCATGAAGAGGGGCGGAGGTCGTCGTTCAGTATGGCTCCGTGTCGGGAGTGCCGCGGCATCGGTTGCGGCAGTAGTTGCTGTCGGATTCATGCTGATGAGGTCGCCGGGTGTAGGGGTGGAAGCTGCGGAATGTTACGCCTACGTTGACGGAATACGCATAGAGAACAGAAATGATGTGGCATCGCTTGTAAACCGCCAGTTCAGCGAACTGGCTAATGCGGAGGAGAGTGTGAACGAGGTAATCACGGAAGACTTTTCCGACATGAGTGAGGCTTTTAATTTTGATGAATTATGAGAAGGATAGTATTATGTATGGTGGTAGGGGTCGCGACGGTGTTTGCGGCTATGGCTCAGGAGGGGCTTAACGTGGCGGAATTCTTTTCTGACGCCTATACCGGTAATCCGAAGGTGACGTTGGTAAGCATGAGTTATGACAAGGTTGAGAAAAACGGAATGAGAAAATACCGTAGCATCTCGGTGGAAGACTCTCCGGAACTTGCCGATAAAATCGGGAGAGCCGTAAGCAAGGATGGTGCGTCGGCAGTATCGAAAGAGGTGTCATACCGCGAGGGTCAGCTTTACTTCGGTTTCTATTCCATGGGAGGGAAACGGTCGGCAAGAAGGTATCTCCTCTATCTCAATCGCCGCCCGAAGGGTAAGGAGAAGACCACTCTGATATTCATAGAGGGAAATCTCAGTGATGCAGAGGTGAAGAGGATGATAAATAAGTGATAACGTTAATAATTACTGATAAAACTATATCTGATAAAAAACTATATCGTATGGAAAATATTGTAACGACCATAATCATGATCCTTATCGTGGCATGTATGCCTGTTGTGTCGAAAGGTGAAGAACCGGTTGATACGGTCAAGGTGGTGAAAAAGGCTGATGAGGTGGTAGTGACCCGTAAGGGGACAGTGACCCGACTTGAGGCTACACGTATGGATTCGCTTCAGAATGGCAAGTACTATATCTATGAGGTGGATGTGCGCACATCTTCACCGGATGAGGAGTACGACCTTCCGGATTTGTGGGAGATGAAATTACCGTTTCTTCCCAATGACTGCGATAGCCGCAACGGTCGCCGTTTGCGCCGTCAGTTGACGGGCTTCTCCCACGTATATTGGGGCTGGAGATTCAATTATAACGACCGCCGGGAGGTGAAGAACGGTTTCGAGGTCGGCGTAAGGGATCTTGTGGGAGTGCGTTGGGACCACGGACCGCAGACAGTAGGATTTTCTATCGGAGCAGGTTTTGGAATGATGCGTTTTCTTGCGCAGGATGGGTTCTGCTATGCCAAGCATGGGGATGCCCTCGTGTTCCGGAAGATTTCGGAAGGCATAAAGGTTGATAAGTCGCGTTTTGATGTCTGGCGGTTCCATATACCGGTGCTTCTTGACGTGCCTCTCGGCAAGGTGGGTAACTTTTCGATAGGTGGAGTTGCCAATCTCAATACGTATGCTTCAAGCAAAACTCAGACTATATCTGGCGATGAGAGGGAGAGCGTGAAATACAAGCATTTCCAACAGCGTCTGTTCACAGCCGACCTGTTTGCCTCGCTTACTATAGAGGGAATAGGTATCTATGCCACGTGGAGCCCTATGTCGGTGTTCGGCGGAGGTTTCGGACCGGAGTTAAAGGGATGGTCAATAGGCGTGGATCTGCTGACTTTCTGATCCATTATTCCAAACACCGGGGATCTAAAACCGGAGTCTACCGGATTTGAATCGCTTATAAATTTGTCTACTTCTTATTTAAAACGGAATTAAAATTATGAAATCAATAAGGATATTTACATTGGCAGCTCTCGCATCATTGACCATGCTGCTGCCGGAAACGTCATATTCACAGGAGGAGAAGCCCGATACCATACTGCATATCACCACACCCTCCAAGGTAGTCGTGACGGAGAATGCATCGGGCAGCAAGGTAGAGGTGAGGTCGCTGACGGATGATGAGGAATTGATAGCCTCCGTATTCACGGGATATTCATCAGAATCATCGGTAAGCTCCAAAAGTCGGGAGGGTTTTCTCAACAGTTGGTGGTACAACCGTAATCTTCTGAATGTAGAAGAGAATCAAGGCTCTCATTGGGGAGTCTCGTTAGATGGCGTGTGCATCGGGCTTAACAATGCTCTTGATCAGACTCCGGAGGGTGGTCTTCAGTGGTCGAAATCTTTTGAGATAAGTTGGCTAAGTTGTCTCAACGTGTATTATGAGTTCAGTCGTTCAAGGATATCGCTCGGACTTGGCTTCGACTGGCGTAACTATAAGGTCACGACGTCGGGTAGGGCACTCGTGGCTAATGCCGACAAGGGTATCGGATGGGGCAACTATCCCGGTAATTCCGAAGGAAGATTCTCACGGTTAAAAGTGTTCAGCCTTCAGCTTCCGTTGCTATATGAATGGGACGTGCCTAAATCCTCGCTGACGTTCAAGGCAGGACCGATAATGAACTTCAACACGTATGCCTCCCTTAAAAGCGTATGGGATGATGAGGATGGGAACCGACATGAATCATTCACTAAGGAGATAGAGCCGCGTAGGTTTACGGTAGACTTCTTCGCATCCCTATCCTTTTGCAAGGCCATCGGTCTTTACGTGAGATATTCGCCGATGAAAGTGATGGACGCTCCGACCGGTCTGAACTTCCGCCCATTGACCGTAGGCGTCACATTGGGAATCTGATAAGGACGTAATAATTTGACAAGATGAATATTTGTTGTTAAATTTGCATTGAGGAAAGATTGACTATCTCTTCTCAATGCAAATTTTTATAACATAATATCATGGGAATGAAATTCAGAAGATATTTGGTGGCGGGATTTATGGGCATCTCATTCAGCGTCATGGCGCAGCAGAACAGGGTTGACATGATGCTGTGGGATGAGAATGTAGGAGCAGATCAGGCAAAGGCAATTGTAGAGAAGGCGGATTTCAACCGAGATCCGGCAATTACGGTCTATAAGGCGGCAAAACCTAATGGCAAGGCAATAATAATGTGCCCCGGCGGTGGTTACGGATGGGAAGCCACCGGACATGAAGGTCACGACATGGCTCAGTGGCTCAATAATCAGGGCGTGACATACGTGGTGCTCAAATACCGTCTGCCGCAGGGGAATCATGAGATACCGTTGTCGGATGCAGAACAGGCAATACGGCTCGTGAGGGAGCATGCCGAGGAATGGGGCGTTGATCCGTCAAAGGTAGGCATAATGGGAGCTTCCGCAGGTGGACATCTGGCGTCAACCGTCGCCACCCACTACACAAGCGCGGCAACCCGTCCCGATTTCCAGATACTTTTCTATCCTGTGATCACAATGGACCCGTCATACACCCATGCCGGGTCAAGGACCAACCTACTTGGGGAGAACCCCTCTGCCGATCTACAGAACAGATTCAGCAACGAGTTGCAGGTCACGCCCGACACTCCCAAAGCCTTCCTAATACTGTCATCAGACGACGATATAGTTCCGGTAGCCAACAGCATAAACTACTATACCTCATTAGTCAGCAACAAAGTGCCCGTAGCCATGCATATTTATCCCAACGGTGGTCATGGCTACGGCTACAGCGAATGGTTCACCTACAAAGACCAATGGAAATCCGAATTGGAGAAATGGCTCCGCGAAGAAATCTGACCTACAAAGGCAGCAGAAATAATACGTAAGCTGATACATTGGAAATGATAAACGATTTCAAAATAATGTCGTATGAGTATAGAAATACAAAAACTAATCGGAGAAGCAACAGCCTACGACAAAAAACAAATGCTTGAGATCAAACGACCTAAAAGTTGGCTCAAAAGTGTGTCTGCTTTTGCGAATGGTGAAGGGGGTATGTTGATATTTGGTATTAGTGATGATAATCAAGTAGTCGGGCTTGATGATGCGGAAGGTGATGCCGAGAGAATCAGCGAGGAGATAAAAAACAAACTTGATCCGGTTCCGGCAGTCAATCTTGAATATAAGAAAGTTGATTGTAAGACGCTTGTCGTGTTGCATGTATATCCTGGACAAGAAACTCCTTATTATTATATTGGCGACAAACAACGTCTTGCATTTGTACGCATAGGCAATGAATCTGTCACTGCAGACCGTATTCAATTGAAGAACCTTGTTATGCGAGGTTCCGGAAGAACTTACGACAGTCTGCCATCAAATTACAAGTTCGGAGATATGGCATTTTCCAAACTAAAGTCTGTGCATTACAAAAGATTACAGCGTTCATTTGAAGATAATGAGTTTGTGTCATGGGGAATTATTGATGAGAATGGTAATCTGACGAATGCCGGCGCATTATTAGCTGATGAATCCCCTTTACGACAATCACGCATATTCTGTACCCGTTGGAATGGTCTGGACATGACAAATGGATTGGGGGAAGCGATAGATGACATTGAATTGGACGGTAGTATAATTGGTCAGTTACAGGATGCCGTATCTTTTGTCAGAAATAATTCGCAGAAGAAATGGAGGAAGAAGAATGATTATCGTGAGGAACTTCCCGATTATCCGGAGAGAGCAGTGACAGAAGCGATAGTGAATGCAATTATCCATCGAGATTATGTGCAAATGGGAAGTGAAATTCATATTGACATGTATGATAATAGGTTAGAAATATATTCTCCCGGAGGTATGATGGATGGAAGACTGATTCAGCAGTTGAATCCACTTACTGTTCCATCCAAAAGAAGGAATCCGTTATTGGCAGATTTCTTCAGTCGATTGGGACTTATGGAAAGGCGAGGAAGTGGAATGAAAAAGATAATAAACACTTATGAGCATTACGAACATCTTTTGGATTATCATGCACCGGAGTTTAACTCTAATGCTTCAGAGTTTCATGTGATACTGTGGAATCTGAATTATGACCATGATAGGGTGGAAATAAGTGAAGAGGGTAATGTGGAAGAGTTCGCGAATGACGGAAAAGAGTTCGCGAATGACGGAAAAGAGTTCGCGAATAATGGAAAAGAGTTCGCGAATGACGGAAAAGAGTTCGCGAATGACGGAAAAGAGTTCGCGAATAAGGATGAACAGTTCGTAAAAGACAGAAAAGAGTTCTTGAGGGCGAGTCGCCAAATTTACAGTATTATATCAACGAATCCTCGGATAACTACTGCACAGATGGCAGAAAAACTAAAAATATCCCAACGTCAAGTTCAAAAAAATCTAAAACGCTTGCAAGATACAGGCAGGATTTCTCGTTCAGGAAGCCGTAAAAATAGTGAATGGAAGATTATAGATGAGGAATATGAGGGATTCTTTGATAGAATATAATTCGAAACGAAGTCTTAAATTCGGACGATTTTTTGAAGATTTCTAAATTCTTTGTACTTTTGCAGCGAAAAACAAAAGAGAAATGGATCTGAAAAAATTATCAGTAAGAACAGTGTCAGGGCTTATCTATGCCGGACTGATCATAGGGTGTATATTTTGGGGATTGACTCCGTTCAGCTGTCTGGCGACGGTATGTGCGTTGCTGGCAGTTTACGAGTTTGATAAGATTACGGAAAAGATGGGCTCCGGAGGTCCGCTGATCATGGGTCTTGATATGCTTGGTGTGGTCATGCTGGTATTTGGTCGGCTGTTTTATCCGTTGGTAATATGGGTGTTTATAATGCTGCTGCGTATGACGTTGCAGCTTTACATCAAGAGCACGACCCCTATAACGTCCATAGCGAAGTCCTTCATGTCGCAGATATATATCGGTCTGCCCTTAGGATTGATGGTGCTTCTCGCCGACGTGAGGCATCTCCACGCAGTGCTTGCCATCTTCATACTGATATGGCTAAACGATACGGGTGCATTTCTTGTGGGGAGCATGTTGGGACGTCATCGGCTGTTTGAGCGTATATCCCCGAAGAAATCGTGGGAAGGATTCTTCGGAGGTCTGGCATTCGACGTCATTGCATCAGTCCTGTTCGGTATCTATGCCTCCACCTTCTTCGGGTTGGAGATAAGCGTATATGGCTGGGTCGGTCTTGGGGTAGTGGTCTGCCTCTTCTCCACATGGGGAGATCTCGTGGAATCAATGCTTAAGCGCAGCCTGCATATAAAGGATTCAGGCTCACTGATCCCCGGTCATGGCGGCATACTTGACCGCATCGATTCATTGCTCTTTGTTATGCCGGCATGCGTAATCTATTTGATGATCCTATCAGAGATAGGACTCTGATTGAAAGATAATTGAAAAAAGGAATCCGGATTCAAAACCATTTTGAATCCGGATTTTCTATTTTAAATTCTGATAATTCTGACAATCCTGTCATTATTGGCAATTTGACAATAATGACATTAATTACAGAATCGGCATTATTTTACCCTGAACCAGTATCCGATTGTCGCGGAGATTGTCATCTGGTTTGAAGCACTGTAAGTATCCGTCCGTTTTGAGGGGAATACGTTGCCGAGTCCATAATAGAATCTGGCTTCAATGCATAGCGAGTTGCGTTTGTTTAGGTTGAACTCACCGCCTAACCCTGCTGAAATGCCATAGTCCAGTTTCTGAGTCGCATCCATTAGCATTTGCTCGTTCATGCGGTTGTTGTACGGGAAATCGGGGAGTGATGCCATCTGTTTCGGATCGAAATTCGCACTTGTGGATTCACCGAGGAACAACGCTACCTGTGGTCCGGCATTGAAGAAGAATTTGCCACGTCGTCCGAAATAGATGTGTGCCATCACCGGAAGTTCCACATAATTGAGCGTCCTGCTGTAGTTATATGGAGCCTCTTCAAAATTCTCGCTCCATCCACGCTGCACGAAATTAAGCTCTGCGAGAAGTCCGAAATGATCCTCCTCTACATATCTCACCATCACGCCGGCAGTCATACCCGGGTTGAATTTCTGACGGACGGATGGATTGAAAAATACCTCAGACAATGTTGCACCCCCCTTGACGCCGATAGCCACGTTTGAGCTGTAGTGGGTCTGCGCTACAGCTGATGCTGCCGACAACAGCATTGCGGATGCCAGCACCGACTTCATCCATTTGCCTGATGAAAGGGATATTATTGACTTTCCGAATCTCATTTCACTAATTCTTTATCAATAAATCCCCCCTTACGGAATTTGAGCAGGTAGCCTGTCGGATTGATGAATCCACCCCAGTTATTGACTCTGACAAGGTTTATATCGGTCTGAATGGTTGGGTCATCACTGCCGGAGAATCCACGGTTGAAGTCGCCTCCGTTTGCTGCAGTGGAGGGTATGAAGTATTTTGCCACGTCATACCCGCTTGCCGCGAAGTTGGGGAAGGATTTCACCGGATGTCCGCCATACATGTCGGAGAAGGAAGCATTAAACCTTGAGCCATGGGATGAGTCAGCATCAAACCATACTCTTGAAGGGATCAATACCTCGGCATCGGAGAAGCGGTCGCCGTAGGTGTCGGTAAGCATCACCCAGCTCGGACGTCCCACCAGGGTTATAGATGTGGCGGGATATTTCTCCCTCAGATTGTCTACAGAATGAAGGATATCCGAAATCTCCTCTTTCTTGTTGGAATAGGCATATATGAGGTAGGAATCAGTCTCGCCCAGTTCAGTATCGGAGAGGGCGGCAATACTTCTCTTTGTCACTTTATCAGACGAGTATTTTGGAAGAAGTATTTCCGCGATACCATCGTTGGCATCCTCATTACCTACTACGATTACCTTCCTACTGGAATATTCATCGTAGATTCTGTCGGCAAGATGCTGGTTAAAGAATGTTGACGGGGGGAGAATCTGCACCATTGAGGGATTGTCTTCAAACAGCTCGTTCTTCACATCGAATACGTTGACCACCTCGATATGGTTGGTGTTGCCATAGTCAGCAAGGAAAGCGGGGAAATTCTTGTCGGCAGTAGCCACGATAAGGTTCGGCTCAAAATCGTCAAGAGCATCTGTCACGCTTGTGGTGGCACCCCTTCCGTCAATAACCTTGAAATTGATCTTATAAGGGGAGTTCTTCAGCTCATCAATTGCGAGAAGGAACCCTCTTGTAAAGTCGACATCCTTTTTTGAAGTCGGTTCGTCGAGAATGGCAGCTACTTTCACCTCATTAAGGAGCTCTCGATCGGAATCGATGTTGTGGATAGAATCATACATCTCCTGTATCCCTTCCGACGACAATTCTCTGGGGTCTTGCGTCTCCACCACTTTCTCAACTTGCACGGTCTCCACGACAGGCACGTTTACAATGGTGTTTTTCTTGAGGTTGGTAGTGTTCTCGTTGGCATCGCGGAGAGTGGATTCATCCACGCCGGTCTTTTGAGAAATGGTTTCCCACGTCTCATTCTTTCCGACCTTATAGCTCTCAACGCTTGCAAGACGTTCCTCCTCGACCGTTTCGGTATGCACGTTCTTACTGTTGGAGTTTACTGCAATCCTCACAGTTTCGCCCGCCTTGAAATTCTTTTCCGACACGGCAGGGTTGGCAGAGAGTATATCTTCCACCGTCGTGTGGTATCTCTTGGCGAGGGAATAGAGAGTGTCGCCATGTTTCACCACATAATATAGATATTTGTCGGATACAGTTTCCGGCGATTGCTGGATTACGATTGTCTCACCCGCCTTGATACCATATCTTGCATTTGGGTAGGCCTCATATATCTGCTCAAGAGGCACGTTGTATTGGCGTGAGATACTATATACGGTCTCGCCTTTTCTCACGACGTGGCGGATGGGTTCGTAAGAGGTCTGTTCGGCAGAGTCGGCAGAGTCATTGCTGTCATTTCTGACAATATTGTCATTATTGTCAGAAACGACATTATTGACATTCCTGTCAGAATTGCCGCTATTGGTATTATTGCCGGAAACGGGAGCATCTACGGGATAATATAGACGCGATCCTTTTTTCATCTCGGAAGAGGCATTAGGATTCAGTTTGATCAGCTCGTTCAAATCCCAGCCATGTTGCTTTGCTATTCCATATATGGATTCCCCTTTTTTTATTTCGTGATAGAAATACTCTTTGCCGAGTATCTCTACTTTGGGAAGGTTTGGTTGGGCTGCAAAGATCGGTAATGCGACGGCAGCTATTCCCATCCAGGAGAAAATGCGGTAATTGGTCTTCATCTGATAAATTACATTGATTTTCCGATGCAGATATTCTCAACGGATAAATGTAACTGCAAAATTAGCAAAAAATTTAAAGAAGCCCACAACAGTCCGCCAAAAAATAGTTTTTTCCTCTTACATGCAAAATACTGAAAATAGACTCTGACGGACTTTTTGGGGTCGTCAGAAGTGTTAAAATACCTCTAAAATGACCATTTTAACACTTCTGACGGACTTTTTTTATCAGCTTCAATATTTTTTAACACTTTCCAAAGAGTCGATAAAAACACTCATATTTGTAGATGGATTGTCAGGCCAACGTAATTTGCTGGCATTTTCGGATGCCTTATTTGTATGTGTCATTAAAAATTTTGATTGGTCGTAACTGAATTGTCCTTTTTGGTAATTTGTCCACACTGTATCAGAAGATTTCAATTCCTTGACAATGGATGCAGAATCACATACTTTGCCAAATTTCTTAGAGTGAAGCATAAACCAAAGTTCGATACAGGGATTGGATAATATTAGCGTTCCTTGCATACATTTAAGCCGATGAACAATATCTTTTATATCTGCGTCATAGACGAAGAAAACCCTATAATCGTCATCCTTATCAAGTCCAAGTTCATATATATATTGGTCTACGAGTCGTTGGTTTATCTTATTCCCGCTCACTCTTGTCTTGATAACAACAGGAAGACGGTACCATAGTTTCAAGATTTCAACATATTCTCGTTCTGTTTCACCTTCACATATAACCAAGAAGACAGTACGAGGTTCTTTTTTCTTTGATATCTTACGCTTTCTCATGATTCAATGTGATTTCGGAGATGAGGGAACGAGCACTTCCAATATAAGGCACTCCATCAAAGCGTCCTTGAAGATAAGCCTGTCGAATGTCTTTGATTTTGTTTATTCCCACAAATTCAGCGAGTGAGACAAATTCTGAATTACCATCAGACTGTTTACTTACAAATACTATTTGCTCCGGTCTTAGCGAGTCGGTATCAATCAACAATGGATTGTGACTGGTAAAGACCATCTGTGCTGATTTGGACGACCTGACCAAATCAAGTATAAATTCAGCCAACCGCAGATGCAGCTTCAGGTCAAATTCATCTATAAAGAATGTGGCTCCGGCAGTAATCTTACGTAGGATGATAATCAATAGCGTCAGCAGACTCTTAGTACCGTCTGATTCCTCCTTTATAAAATCAAATGGCAGTTCGGGATTTTCCCGATGAAAACTTTGCAAAATAAGTTGACCAGACATATTTTCAGATAATGTTATATCAATTATGTCACTGTCACACACTTCAAGCCCCATGAGCAATAATTTCTTGTCGTTTTCAAATTCTGCTACAGATAAATTAGATAAATCAACAGATCCGCGTCCTACCATCATTTCATTAAGGAAGAATCGAAAAACTTTCTGAGCAATCTCCTTCTGCATTGAACTTGCCCTGCTCAAAAACAGTGTCTTCGGACCCGTGTTAGCCACTACTTCTGACGGACGTGGTATGACTCCCTTTTTGAAGTAGTATGAAGTGGTCTCAGTACGAGAGAATATTCTTGATTTTCGTTTATTGGGATAATAATATAGTTCTTCCGACGTTATGACCCCACCATATATCTCAAATGAATACTCATATTCAATACCATCAGTAACAAAGTCTATATAAAATTCGGAGGGCATATTTCCTCCAAACTTAAATGACACGTTGCCCAATTCATCCCCCTCATTATTGAGATGGGAAGTCAGGATGAGATTTCTGCAATAGTCCATTGCCTTGATTAGGTTTGACTTTCCGGCTGCATTACCACCGAACAATCCAATAATATTAACAAACTTATCTCCGTGAAAATCTATTAAGCTATTGGGTTGAGCGTTACGAGAATTACGTGAGTTCATATTTGCTGTGAAATCAATCACAACTTCATCTCTTAACGAATAGAAATTCTTGATACGTAAACTGAGAATCATAATAGTTCGTCTTTATTATTTCCGTAATTTTTATGATGGACTTTTTGTGGTTGTCATAAGTGTTAAAAAACTTTCTGAAAAATCGAGCATTTTAACACGTATAATCAAGTAATTCGAGTAAAATTACTCAATCATAATATTTTTTAACGTAATAACAATCTTATTTATTAGAGATTATTTCATAAAAATGAAGTGACCCCAAAAGTTTTTCGTATAACTTTTGAGGTCACTTTTAAGCGAGATAGATGTAGTTGACTTCAATTGAACTTAGGGGCGTCAGATTGAAGTTGCTGTTGTTATTTCTTCTTGGTCTCTTTCAGGAGCTCTTTGACGGCTGTCTCAAGCTGGGCGTCGTGACCTTTCACTACGTCGGCGGGAAGATTCTCCACCTTGATGTCCGGTTCGAGCTGAGTGTTCTCGAGGATTGTGCCGTCGGCAAGACGATAGGCTGTCACAGGGATACCGAATACCATGGAGGGATCCTGCATCGTGATCCAGTTCACGCTTGACATCGTTCCCGGCACAGGCATACCCACAAGCTTACCGAGATTCTTGAATTTATATACCCAAGGTGTGCCGTGTGCATTACTGTAGTTAGCCTCACCGGTGATCATGATTGTCGGCTTGTTCCATCGGCGTGATGGCATCTCAGCCGAATTTCTGCCATGATTCTCCTGAGTGAAGTATTTCTCGCCGCTGAAGAGCACTTCAATATCCTCATGCAGACGACCGCCACCATTCCAACGAGTATCGATCACGATACCATCGCGAGTATTGTACTCACCGAGAATCTTCGCATAGATTGTGCGGAAGCTGTCGTCGTTCATTGATTCTATATGTACGTATCCGAGACGTCCGTTGGAAAGACTGTCAACGATATGTTCGTTCCTCTTCACCCAACGTTCATACATAAGGTCGCTCATCTTGCCCGTTGTGATCGGGAGAACAACCTCCTCCCATTTCTCTCCGGTGGAAGGATTTGCGAATGCCACGAGAGTCTTCTTCTTGGCGGTGTTGTTGAGGAGGGAGGTCCAATCCTCACCCTTCTTGATTTTCTCGCCATTGATTGCCTCAACCATATCGCCTGCCTTAACGCGGGTAGTGGCTCTGTCAAACGGACCACCCTCAACAATCTCTTCAATCAGAAGACCATCCTTGTCGGAGGTGAGGTCGAATATCAAACCGAGAGAAGCTGTTGCCTCTTTTGCGGGACTGCTGTAGTATCTACCTCCGGAATGCGACACGTTGACCTCACCGAGAATCTCGCTGAGAAGAGCCTGGAAGTCATAGTTGTTGTTGATATGGGGGAGGAACTTGCGATAGTTGTCGACATACTCCTTCCAGTTGATAGGCATTTCGGGGAGAAGGAAACGTTCTTTAGCCTCGATAGCCATATATTCATACATTGCCTCACGCTCCTTGTAGGGATCGATCTTAACAGATCCGGAAGTGGTCACTGGTTTGATGCTGCCGGAAGAGGGTGTGAATTTCTTTACGGTGGAACCTACAAGATACATGCCTCCGTCAGCCGTGGTCTGTATCCCGGCGGGGGAGTTGCCCAATTTCTTCACGATTGATATGTCGCCCTTACGTAGATCCTTCTTCCAAAGATCGTAGCCATCCTCGAATGATGTGATGAAATAGAGAGTCTCGCCATCTTTCGACAATGTGAAGTCAACGAGAGAAGAGGAAGTGGGGGTCAGACGCACGATACGGTCCTGAATGCCTTCTCGGTCAATCTTGATATCCTTGCTTTCCTTATCCTCCTTTCCGGATTCCTTCTTATCCTTTGAATCTTTCTTATCTTTAGCATCCTTCTTCTTCGACTTGTCAGTGCTATCCTTCTTGTCGGCATCCTTCTTCTGCTGTTTCTCAATCTCTTTCAGCAGGGCGAAGTCCTCTTCCGACAGACGGTATTTGTCGTATGCCTCTTTTGTGAGGAACACCATGAAGACATCGGATTGAGATCCCCAAGATGCATGGTTTCTCATGCCATAGCGTTCGGAATCGAATATTACGGCAGTGCCGTCGCTGTTGAAACGTGGGTTCTGGTCGAAATATCCGGTATTGGTAAGATTGATAAACTCGGCATTATCCACGTTGATTATCGCAATGTCGTCATACGGCTCGTGCATCGGGTTCATAACTTCGAGAGTCACCCATTTGCTATCGGGACTCCATTCCACGCTGATGCTGCCGGAGCGAGAAGTGGCGATTCTGTCGTCGGAGAGCGTCTTTACCTTCTTTGTCTCCAGATCCATCACCTTCAGCTTGTTGCGGTCTTCTGTAAATACCATCTTTTTCCCGTCGGGAGAGATGGAGGGATGACTTCTCTCCACGCCGTCGTCGGGGAACAATGCAGTCTCCTCAATAAGTGTCGCATTGGAGAAATTGGGATCATCATCGCGTTTGATGGTAGCTTTGTAGATGTTGCTCTTGCCGTTGCGCAGAGAGCCATAATATAGGGATCGTCCGTCGCTTCCCCATGATATCCTTGATTCCACGCCGGGAGTATGGGTTATCTGTTTGGTGGAGGGGTATTCGGAAGAGGTCACAAACACCTCGCCTCTTACTGTGAATGCCACCTGTTTGCCGTCGGGGGAAACAACCGCCCCCTGCACCTTTGAGAAGGGTATCTCCTTTACGTCTTCAGAGAAGTCGTCGATTACCTCAATCGGAAGTTTCTTTGCCTTTCCTCCCGGTTGCATCGTGTAGATTTCGCCATTGAAAGTAAAAGCGAGCAAGCCGTCTTTAGCAGCACTGAGGAATCTCACCGGATGTTTCGTGAATGAGGTGAGTTTCTCCGGCGAGGCATTCTGTGCGATCGGTTGCTTGTAGATGTTGAACGATCCGCCGTCGCGTTCGCTCAGGAAATAGAAGCTGCTATTGTCAGGGGCAATCACCGGTTCGCGGTCTTCGCCGGCACGTGCAGTAAGGTTAGTGTATGATTTTGAAGATGGTTCATACATCCATATATCACGCGTCACGGAAGAGGTGTGGTGTTTTCTCCATTTGTCTTCCGAACCCTTAACATTCTCATAAAGGAAACTTCCGTCGGGGCGCATTGCCACGCTCACTGCCGGAGTTGAGAGTATCTGTACGGGACGCCCGCCCTCAGCCGGGACTGAATATAGCTCACTCTGCGATCTGTGTGGACCGGAGATGTTGACAGCCGGTTTCTGTATGTAGGCGGAGAAAATCACGTTCTTGCCGTTGGGGGAGAAGGCTTCCGGAGTCTCTGCCACGGAGTTGAACGTAAGACGGGTGGACTGTCCACCCTTTGAAGGGATAATGTAAATATCCTTGCCACCGTTCCGGTCAGAAGCGTATGCTATCTTGGTGCCGTCGGGCGACCATATCGGTGTGCTTTCATACGCCGCCGACGTAGTGAGTCGGGTGGCATTTCCTCCGGTTGAGGGCACTGTGAAAATATCCCCTTTATAGGAGAAAGCAATCGTTTTCCCATCAGGGGAAATCTTTACATCGCGCATCCACAACGGGCTTACCGCTGATGCAGAAAGGGATGCCATCAGGAGAGATGCGGGAATGATTAGTCTTTTCATGATTAATCAGTGTGAATTGTTAGAATAAGGCTTTGATGTTACACATCTTCGCCACAAAGATAAGAAAAATAATTTTAAGAAAATGATAAAATTGAGATAATTGTTATATTTCCTTGAAAATTTCAGGTAAAACTACCTGTCGTCTGTGGCATTATGATAATGCGAATCGCCCCGTGGCAAGCATGTATATGGATAGGCAGGCGAGAATAAGCATCACTCCCGACATTACCGACTCTCTTGTGGATATTATTTTATCCGTGGAGGAAGTGCCGTTCTGACGATGCTGGCGGCGTGCCATTATGAAAAATGGGAAACCGGCGGTGTAGAACATCGAGGTCATGACGAGGAGTGATAGCGAACCTGCCCAGATGGAGTATATGCAGTAGATGGTGGTGCCGGTCGCTATGACTATGATTGCCGGAAGTTTCTTGTTTCTTGACGTCCACACGCGGTTACAGAAGATTAGTTTCAGAAGATATAATCCGCAGCATAGGTAGCACGGGAGTATCATCATGGATGCGAGATTGACGGCAGCAAGATATACATCTTCGGCTGTGACCACGAGCAGCAGGCATAAGGTCATGGCTATGGAGGAAACTCTCATCCCGTATGCAGGCACACCATGCCTGTTGACCGACAGGAACTGACGGGGGAGTATCTTCACTACGGCTCCCTCGTAGGGTGTCTGCGCACACAGGAGCGTCCATGCCACAAAGCCCCCCGCTACGGAGAGGATTATTGCCGAGATCACAAACCATTTTGCCCATGGTCCGGCGCACACCTCCAGCGCGTATGCCAGCGAAGGGTTGGGGAGCGCAGCGAGTTCCGGTTGGGTCATGATTCCGAAGCACAGTGTGGTGACAAGGATGTAGAGCATCAGGGCGAGAAGAAATCCGGTGATTGTAGCTTTCCCCACGTCGGAATGTCTCTTTGCACGCGACGACATCATCACTGCCCCCTCAATACCGAGGAAGCTCCAGATGGTGACGAGCATACATGAGGAGACCTGTGCGCCTACGGATGGAAGTTCCGGATTCAGGTTTCCCCAGAAGTCAAGGGTGAACATGCCGACCTTCGCGCTGACGGCAAGGATAATGATGATGAAGATGATGCAGCTGAATTTAAGCACAGAGAGCAGGGTATTGATGTAGGAGGCGGATTGTATGCCACGTGTGACGATGTAGTACATCAGCCATATCAGCACTGAGCCGAATACCACTGTCTGCCATCCATGCTCGTTCAGCACGGGAAGAAACGCCCCTATGGAGTCATTCAGAAGTACTGCATACGTGACATTGCCCAAAATCACACACAACCAATAACCCCACGCCATGTTGAATCCCCACCAGTCGCCGAATCCCACCTGTGCATACTGATAGATTCCGGCGGTTAGGTCAGGACGTTTTTTAGCAAGAATCTTAAACGTGGATACGAGCATCCCTATACCGATGCCGGTGATTCCCCACGCGCATAGCACGCTTCCCAAAGCCGCCCCATGTGCCATATTCTGGGCGATATTGAAAATGCTTCCGCCAATCACCGATCCGAAGACTATAGCCACCAGTCTCCAGAGTCCTAATTTACCTTTCTCTTCCAATTTTTACCTGTTTACAATATTTGTTAAAAATCCGATACCACATAAACTCTGAATTATTAAACGGAGATATTTCCGGTTTGTTTTGTCATGAATGTCGGATACCGCTACGCTTTTGCATCTGCATCTTTATAGAAGGATGCTGAAGTCTTCACATGGTTGGCGATATGACGGCGTATTTCCGGAGGCGACACCACCTCTATGTGCCGACCATATCCGAGTATGACACGTTCCAATTCATGATTGGGAATTACGTTCAGCATTATCACGATGCTCCCGTCATTATTCTCCCTTATCAGTTGTTGGGAATGGTGGATAGGTTTGGTCAGTACGTATGGAGCCTGGTCGGAGTCGATTCTTATTGTAATCTCTTGGGGAGAGGAATCGATGTCGCGTGTCACCCCTACCATATCATCAAGATATTGCTCCGGCTCAAAGAATGTATTCTCCTTATAAGGAGTGCGGCTTGAACGCACCACCTTGAAAATCCTGTCAAGCGCGATGGTCTGTATATCGTGCTTTTTATGATTGTATCCCACGAGAAACCAGCGGTTGTTGTATTCCTTCAATAGGTAAGGGGAGATGAATAGGCAGGTTGGGCGTCGCGCCTTGAAAGATTGATAGATCACTTCAATGGCATCCTTTCTTATGATATGGTCATATAGCACGGAAAGAAAGTCAAGCCCTTTCAGCCGGTTGTTGGTGTCGATGAACACCACCTGACGATGGGACTCGCTGCTCTGTATTTTATCTTGAATACGAGCGAGTATATCCTCCTGTCCCGCCATGTCGCGGAACCCACCATAGTGGCGTATTATCTCCATAGCTGCCGATAGTTCCGAGATATCTTGCTTCGAGAGGGGGAGTTGCGTGATACTGAAATCCGGATCTTCGTATGTGTAATACCTATTCTCCATGACGATGATAGGGGCATTGTAGCCGAGTTTGCCGCTACGCATCAGTTCGATGTCTCGCTGGATGGTGCGCTTTGATATTGATGAGATCCCCTCATATTCATATAGGGCATCCTCGCAGGCTGTCCGAAGGTCTTCAAGGGTCCAACGGCGTTGACGGCGGCAAAGACAGGCGTCGATGGTGCGCAATCGCATCAGTGTGTTTCTGTTGAGAGGCATGTTTTGAAATTTTTTTGCGAAATTACAAAAAAATATTGAAGTGCGCCATTAGATGGCGCACCTATTGTCTTACTTTGCACTCAATAAATAAACAATATTAAAATCATTAAAAACAGATTGATATGAAAGGAATAGAAGGATATGACGTGAAGATATTCACCGACAACGTTGAGGATTCTGCAATGGAGCAGATCGCGCGTCTGCTGTCGATTGACGTATTCTCCGATAAAAAACTGCGTATTATGCCTGATGTGCATGCCGGAGCCGGATGCGTGATAGGTTTCACGGGTAACCTCGGCGATAAGGTGATTCCAAACATCGTGGGGGTGGATATCGGATGCGGTATGCGTGTGCTTAATCTCGGCAATGTCGTGGAGATAGATTTCCATGCTTTCAATGAGCATATCCGCGGGAACGTACCCTCCGGTAAGATTGTGCGTGAGGATAGATTCGGGTTCCGTCCGCTCGTGGGTGAGGAGATGGAGATATACCGTGAGGCAAAGCGGCTTGTCACGGAACTCTACTGCTACAGGGAGTTGAAATTTACCGACCGTATCAATAAGTCGATAGGTTCGCTTGGCGGTGGCAACCATTTCATAGAGCTTGACAGGGATGATAAGGGTGATGTCTATCTGGTGATTCACACCGGGTCGCGTAATCTTGGCAAGCAGGTGGCTGAAATCTATCAGGCTAAAGCGGTGAAGCATCTTACTGATGGTGCTGATGATTTTGAGGAGTTGATAAAGCACACGATTGAGGAATATAAGGCAGCAGGGCGTCGCTCCGAACTTCAGGAGGTTATAAAGAGGATGCGTAAGGAATACCATGCAGCGGAGCCGTCGCTTCCCGCCGATCTTTGTTATCTGGAGAGTGAGGGGAGAGAGCAATATCTTCACGATATGCGTCTTTGCCAGCGATGGGCGGTGCTTAACAGGAAACTGATCTCATTGCTCTTGCTTAAATTCTTCCCCGGTGTGGAGATCATGGAGGAGTTTGAGAGTGTCCACAACTATATCAGTGACGACAATGTAATACGCAAGGGGGCGATTTCGGCTGCCATAAGCGAACGGTGCATCATACCGCTCAATATGCGTGACGGTTCATTGATATGTGTAGGCAAAGGTAATGCAGATTGGAACAGCTCTGCGCCGCATGGAGCCGGACGGGTGATGAGCCGTATACAGGCATACAGGGAGGTAACGATGGAAGACTTCGAGGCATCGATGGAAGGGATCTACTCAGAGTGCATCACCGACTTTACACGCGACGAATCGCCGATGGTCTACAAACCTGCTACCGAGATAGTCAGCAACATCAGCGACACCGTAACCATCGCCACCACGATCCGCCCCATCTTCAATTTCAAAGCCACAAAATAAATCTGAAAATGCCCCGCCTATCCCGATATTGGCATAGGTGGGGCATTATTTTTGAAATTTACAACCGGAATTATTAAAACAATACATAAAATGGCTGATATATTGGAAGAAAGATGGCGACCTGAAGATGTGATTGTATGTACGAATCGTGCGGAGCACGAGCACACCATATAAAACCTCATATCTAAGTAAATTCATTAATTATATAGGCAAAAGTGACGATGACTGACACTGAAGATATCTCGCATAGATAAGGTTCAGGTCCTTAATTATATAACGCTCTCAAAAATAATTAGAGATGGTCAGAAGGAGGTCAGGAGATGCCAGATGGGTTGGTGGGCTTGGACGTGTCGGATGATGAGGTCGTCGAAACCATCGCCCGGTTCGATTGTATGTGTTGTCGGGGTGATTGCGGAGGTGTGAGTGGGGCGATGCCATTCTTCCATGACGGAGGAGATGGTCACTTCCTGGCAGTATGGGCGCAGTTGGTCGGCTTTTGATTTCCATTCGTCGTATTTGCCATTGTCGGGGAAGAGGATTACAGTGCGTCCGCGAAGTGCCTGGTGCTTGTCGTATGGGTCAAGGAAACATTCTGCCTTGGGGTTGAGTCCCGCACAACCGAAGGTTGCCATAGGAAGGTAGGCTCCCTGCATCCCTCCCCACGTCAGGGCTATGTCGGCAATGAGTGCCGCCTTCGGCGACTCAAATAGCCATATCGCCGGCTCAAATTCCTCGGTGATACCCAGTTCTCGACGTAACTCATTCTTTGCGTTCCGTTCTTTGTCAGATATGCGCAACAGGTGACTCCCGAAATAGCATTGCCGCAGCTGGAAATCGGGGAACCTGTCAGACAATACGGAATGCACGTAGTTCTGTTGTCCCTTCACCCGTTTGCCGGTGTCAGAGTCGTAGCCGATTATCTGACCGGTGCGGAAATTACCGTAGATGTCGTGTTGCCAGAACACGGTCGAGCCGCCGTAGCGTGTGGAGGTACCCACACCGTATTTTGTCACTGTCGATTCAACAATTCCGGGAATCTCTTGTCCGGCGTTGGAGTCGAAGAGAGTGTGCAGGAAACTGACAAGTGGATTGCGGTGGTAGTTGGTCATTGATGCAAACACTATCTCTTTCGGTATGAATGTGGGGCTCTCGGAGATGAGTGAGGTGGGACGCAGCACTCTCTGTCGGAGATACGGGTGACGGCGTGACAGGCGTCGGAAGTCGTGGTCACGGAAATAGTCCTTGGGAGGGTAGTGGTAGCCGCAATGGTCGGCACGGTCACATTTCCCACAGGTGCCGGAGGCTACCGGTGTCTTGTCGTCGGAATAAACATAGTCGACGAATCTCTTTTTCCCACAGTTAGGGCATATCGTCTTGCGGCTGGTGGGGTCTAATTGAATTGGGCGTCGGTATAACATGGCTGTGAGTTTTTGTCAGATTATAGTGATTCATGGCGTTTCACTTGTTTCATCTGTTTCACCTGTTTCGGGTGAAACAAGCGAAACAGCGAAACAAGCGAAACAGGCGAAACGGTTGGAACAGCTATCAAGCCGTTATTTGCTGATATCGACATTCACCAGAGTTCGGTGCACCTTGGCAACGCTAATCCCTAACTCGGCAGCAATCTCCCGATAACTCTTCCCTTTCCGTCTGAGCTCGATTATATTGTTTTTAATCATATTGACATCATTATCAGATTTCTCTCTCAGATGGTTGGTTTCTCTGTCATGTCCGATCTCATTGAAATGCAGATAACCGTTTGGTTCCTTGACAATATCAGCCACTATCACGTTGTCCTCTCCATATTCGAAGGCACCGGAACGGCATTTTATCTGCTTGATATACCGTAGGTTCTCGTCCTTGGCACTTCTGCCTATTGCAAACGCACTGTCAAAGAAATTCATCAGCTTCTTACTTCCTGCAAGTGTGTTCTGGTCAATTGGGTTTCTCAGGCTACGTTTCGGGGTGTGGGCAATGACAAGGATGCTCCATCCGTGGTTCTTCTTCAGCTGCACAAGCCTTGCCATCAGTATGCCTGCGGCATCACCATTGTCAGACGAGTTGCAGATCCATGTCAGGTTGTCGATTATTATGGTCTTGATACTTAGCCCTAACGCCGTATCCTCAATCGACTTGATCACCGCCTCCTCAAAATTACAAGGTTCACAGTAATTTGCAGCATCCGACAGCTCCGCACGTTTGAAATTCTTATTGAACCCATACCGTTTTTGAGTCTGGGTATTTGTGAAACGGATTTGGAACTGCTTGTCGCTAAGCTCAAAGTCACAGTATAGCACCGGTCTTGTCTTTGATATTTCGTTGGCAATATTGCAGGCATATACCGATTTACCGAGGTTGCTGTCGGCAAACAGACAGCATATCTCCTCCTCATACCATAGAGATTTCCACAATGCCACCGGGTCCGGACGCATGAGGGCGTCCTCAATCCATTCGTTGGCATCCTTGATCTGTAGCAGACCGAAGTGACATTCGTTCATCAGTTGCTGGATCCGGTTTGGCTTGATAGGATTATCCGCCAAATTCCTGACAATAGAGATTCCCTCCTGAAGGGCACGTTCTCTTTTGAGATAGTCTTCAGCATCCGTAGGATAGAAGCTATTTCTTTGGGAATAGGATCCCCCTCCCCATCCTCTTGTATCGGGGATGGAGGAAATGCAAGCGAGCATATCGTTCATAATACCTTGTTTTTAGGTTGATATTTGTTTGATGCCGCAAAGTTATACATGAACCCATAACCCGCTTTGTTATTTTGAAACTAATCTGACATTTTATTTGGTGTTTCGCTTGTTTCGCTGTTTCACCCGAAACAAGCGAAACACCCGAAACAAGTGAAACACCCGAAACAAGCGAAACGCACACTGAGAATTATATAATACCCCAATTTTTCTGGATGCCCGCAAGAGAGCAGGTCTTACTTTCGGATATCAAAAATTTTTCAAAAATTTCGACATGATGGCAGCTGTCTATAACAGTAATGATATATTTTACTGCTTCCTCAATCTTATATATGGCTATTGTTAAAAAACGGTGTTAAAAGTTTGCGTAAATGGATTTTAATGTCTATTTTTGTGAAAACTAAAACATAATGCCATGTCTACCTATATCAATCCGATGACCGATTTTGGTTTTAAGTACATCTTCGGACGAGAGGAGTCGAAGGACTTTCTTATTGATTTCCTCAATAACTTGTTGAAGGATGAGCCGGGTTTTGACAAGATTGTTGATCTCCAGTATCTTGACAAGGAGAAGAGCCGGAGGCGTAAGAGGGAGAGGGGTGTGATCTATGACATCCACTGTCAGACAACAAACGGTAAACGCTTTACGGTCGAGATGCAGAACAGCAACCAGAATTATTACATTGACCGTATGGTCTATTATGCTTCGAAGGCGATAGTTGACCAGGGAGAGGTAGGGTCGGACTGGCTGTATGAGTTTGAGCCGATATACATCATCTCGTTCATGAATTTCTGTCTTGAACAATTTAAGGATGAGTTTAGGATAGATGCCGCGCTGTGTGACCTCCGGACACACCAACCGATCAGCGACAAGCAACGTTACATATTCATACAGCTTCCGTTATTCGGTAAGGATAAACCGGAGGAATGTAGTGAGAAGATAGATCAGTGGTTTTACATATTTAACAACATGAGTACTATGGAGACAATGCCATTCACACAAAAGGATAGACTTTTCCGCCGACTGTCGTCGGTGGCATCATACGCGAATCTGAGTGATGAAGATAAGATGGATTATGATGCTGATCTGAAGGCCTACCGAGATATTGTAGGTCAACTTTCATACGCCGAAGCCAAAGGAATAGAGAAAGGAATAGAGAAAGGGATAAAGAAAGGTCGAGAGGAAGAGAAAACTGAGATGATTGTCAATATGATGAAAGTCGGTTTGCCGATTGATCAAATTGCAGTGATTGCCAATATGACAGTTGATAAGGTCAGGGAAATGTTTGGAAATCAAAAAATATGGTGATGTGGGGCGCAAAGCCATTCCATGAAGCGGGGATTGGAAATTCTCGGCATAGGCATTTGGAGTTATATTTCGTAGAATATGACTTTCCCTTTTACGGTCAAACCATATCGTTGATTGCGTGATGTTGGATTGTTGTGATCTTCCAGCGTAACTATTCCGGCTTCTAATGAAGGGGCTATATAATTTTTCAAGAATGTAGTTCTTGATTTGAAACCAAAACTATCAAGTAGTTCATTCATGGAGAACCAGTTTTCACCAATAACTTTGATTAACTTTATGATATTTGGGCTGATATTATAAGCAGAACCTGTCTTCTTCTTGTCTCCTTCTTGTCTCCTTCTTGTCTTCTACTTGTCTTCTACTTGTGTCCTTCTTGTGTCCTTCTTGTGTCCTTCTTGTCTTTTACTATAAGATATGCAAAGTTACGAAATTTTATTCAAAATTATCCTGATTGGAATCCGATTAGATTAGGCTGATACGGCAGAATATTTGTAAGATACCGATAACCTATCCCTGTTTTTGGCATAGGTGGGGCATTATTTTTGAAATTTACAACCGGAATTATTAAAACAATACATAAAATGGCTGATATATTGGAAGAAAGATGGCGACATGAAGATGTGATTGTATGTATGAATCGTGCGGAGCACGAGCACACCATATAAAACCTCATATCTAAGTAAATACATTAACATATAGATTCAAAAGATTTTAAAGATTATATTATCAAAAAATCTTTTGAATCTTTAAAATCTATATGTTATATGTCGATACAAATAATTTGAGGGTAGGGGATTCCAATTGAACTTGCCTTGAAACATCTTTTGATTATTTATGTTGCATGTTTAAGATAAAGGATATATATTTGCAGATAATTTATTGAAACAATGAGTATAGGGATATCTGTTAATAGGGAAAAGAATGGAATATTGCTGGCTTATATAGCCGGTAGGATTCCTAATGTTCATCTTCGTAAACTATTGAAAATAGTATATCTAATAGATGAGCATTTTATGAAGGGTAGAGGTTTTCCATTAACGTGGTTTGATTACTATGCATGGGCGAAAGGTCCGGTGGCTCCGGAAGTCTATGATATAAAGAATGGAGCTTTTGGCGAATTTGTTGCGTCTCATCGTTCTTTAGACGATAAGTGTGTTGTCAATTCTGTTTGTGATGCAAATAAAGTTGCATCAGGTATAATGAGCAGTTTCAGTGAATATGAGATTACTGAAATAGATAAATTAATTTCTGACTATGGAGCTCTTACTACTGATGAATTGTCGGATTTGACTCATCAGAATGATTCTGTATGGACGAAGGTGGTTTCAGATAACGGGCTTATTTTTGATAAGGAGAATACAAGATCAAACTTAAAGATAAATTTCAAGATGCTGTTTGCTGCCGACGACAGTCGTATTGATACATACGAAGATGCCCTTTGGAACATGGAATTACAAGCTCGATTGTTGTCAAATAGAAATCCTCAAAATAAGATTCAGTTGCAGGTGATTTCTCCGAGTGAGAGAGAAAAATATGTCATATCCGGTTATTCTCCAGTCATTCCGTGATTGAGCAATACGAACATTATCCGGCATCATTTGTAATGCGAAGTAAAGATTTATCCACACTTCGTATTACTGATATATGGAGGTTTAAATCAACAAAGAGCAATAAGATCTATTATATTGAGATGGAGCATTTCAGTGATAATCTAATTGCTGTAAAGTTCTATTATAGAGGTGTTAGATTAAGTGAAAACAGATACTCTATAATGACTAATGATAATGAACCAAGGAGGATTGTCTATTCTTGTTTTGAACTTATGAGACGATATTATCTGAAAGATAATACCATTTCATTTGGCTTTGTCGCAGCTTCGGATATAGATCCAATTAAAAAAGAAAAACCGGGTAATAGGCGTTTTCGGTTTTATCGTACATTGGTAAATAATTATTTTGGTACCAAGGCGTTTGCTCATTTGCATGATGGAAATGAACGTTTATATCTATTGCTTAATAGACAGCAGATACAGAATGGGAAACTTACGGTAGAACATATTTCTGAAATTATAAATAAACTTTATGAGTGTGACTTTAATTTCTCATGGGATTGATCAGAGATGAGAATATAAACTCCATTTTTGAGGGTCACTTCAACCCTCCGGTACTCATCATTTGCAGACCATTGTATTGCATCGAAAAATAATTAATGACAAATAGAAATAACATGGAAAGATATTTACGAGCACTATTAAAATTGATTAAATATAGCGCATTTCTCGGCATAGTGGCAGCTATTACTTCATTTATAGGTCCGAACCATTCCATTCTGATAAAGTCAGGGATTGGAATCATAATCGGATGCTTGATTCTTGGCAAACGTTTGCCAAGAGCCCTCAAAGAATTGTTTGACTCAACCACCGGATTATTTGAGAGTGAAGACGACTGAATCTAATAGTTTACACTCCTCTGATTGATGATAGATGTTTCACTTTGTTTCACCTGTTTCAGTCGTTTCAGTCGAAACGGCGAAACAGGTGATATTTGAACTGGATTTCAATTGATATTTTAAGTACCATCCTTTTTGTGAATTTCATCAGTCTTTTCAATTATGATGGAACCCCATCACACATTCAAAGACTTCAAAATTCCCTAAAATTTCTGAAATTTTCCCATCTTTGAAATAAGTTTAGACAACTTCATTGTGAGACGTTTTAAATGATAATACAACATTTCTCGTTTTTAACCGTTGTATAATTAAACAACTTTTCGTAATTTTACAGTCATGATAAGAGAAATAATAGCATATAAGGATTATTATTGCGACTTCATGTCTAAATTAAATGATAAGGAGCAGATGAAAATTCGCCGAGCCTTGTTGCTATTTTCTGATACGGAAAGGATTCCTTCTCATTTTATTAAGTACATTGAAGATGATATATACGAATTTCGTGTTACGTATGGTAATAATGAGTTTCGTATTTTCTTCATTTATGATGGAGAGAAATTGGTAATATTATTTAATGCATTCAGAAAGAAGACCCAGAAGACTCCTCGGAGTGAGATAAATAAAGCAAAAAGATTAAAGAAAGAATATTATGATGAGAAAAATGCAGACATATAATGTAAGTGAGGAACTTAATCGCACATTCGGAGCTCCCGGGACGGAGAGCCGAAAAGAAGCGGAGAATCAGGCTTGGGAAGAATATAATGCCCAAATTCTTCTGGATGCTCGCAAGAGTGCAGGTCTTACTCAATCGGAACTTGCCGAGAAAATAGGAGCTGATAAAAGTTATGTGTCAAGAGTTGAGCGAGGATTAACCATACCCTCAATATCTACATTCTACCGTATGGTCTCGGCTATGGGCTTAACCGTTGAGCTTAGATGAGATTGGGATTCGGTAGCGAGTAAGCTATTGAGGGCATAGAATAATGGTATCGCGCAATCCGGAGGCTTGCATTCCCGGCGAAATGCTGATAAATTGATGGGTTGTTGGACGGTCATTTCAGAATACCGGATGAAGCTGATCCGGTTACTGACGGTTCATCGTCATTTTTGATTTTTTTGCCGAAGCCGAATGTGTAGGTCGCCGACAATTGGATAAAGGCACGGTTATTGCCATTCAGCCGGATCTCATCAGTGTCGTAATATTTACTATGCATGATGAGATGACTGTTACGCCAGTTCCATCGGGTAAAATTGAATAAGTCGCCACGTATATTCCAATGAGAGTCTGACCATCCTACCGTAATATACCAATCACTTTTACCGTATGCCCATAATCCATTCATGCATCCGTCGGCACTCCCATTATCAGAGGAATACGTGAGAGTGAAATTCCAATTCCCAATGTAATATCTTGCTCGTGCATACCAGTTGATATGAGAATGATTTACGTTGTAAGGCATACCGTTATGATTGAATAAATGTCCGATTCTGCCTGACAATACGAGTGAGCGATCAAGAAACCTTGCCGACCCATTTATGCCATACGTGCCTTGTATGAAACTCCCCATAGGTTGTTTTATGGTTCGTAGTATGCCGGTGGATGTCGCTTCATAATCATACACATACCTGTCACCGACAAACCATGCCCATGCGAATGCACTCAAATTGAAATTATTGTCGGGTACCCATGTGTAGGTAAAATCAAAATCGTAACTTTTTGCCGGTATCAGATTCGGATTGCCTGTGTAGCGCATGAGATAAGATGCCTCAATGATCTTGTCGCTTTTGAAACTCGGTGATGGCAACCATGATTCATAACTCGCAGAAAGACTGAACGAATTATGCCTATTTGGAGCATACCGTAAGGATATATTTGCTTTCGGGGTTGACGGCTTGTCGATGAAATCATTGAATTGCAATCTATCCCAGTCCCACCCGAATGATGTTGCACCATAGAAATTGCCGACAGTGATATTGTAGGCTGCCTCTAACTCTATACGTGATGATTTCGCCCGGTCGAGGGCAGTTGCAGATCCGGAGTATCTGGTACGGTTATATTCGTATGAACCCTTTGCATTCAGTAGCAGATTGCCGCCTCTTCCAAAATCGTGGGAATATTTTAATGTAGCGGCTACTTTGCTGGTATTATCCTTTGCCCCATTTAATATACGGGAATATCCGGTCTCTTCATATTCCGTGTTTTCCTGTGTATGTGAATAGCTATATGAAGGGGTAAAAGTCAGAGAATTTCGTCGGGGCAAGATGAAGAAATAATATCCTTCATACGCAAGGTATTGTGAATTAGAGCTGAATAATGATGAGTATGATGAATTGGGATAATCCTGAGGAGTGTATATTACGCATCCATCCCTTTTCAAGGTAGGTTGCCGGTCGATTCTTCCCTTAACCTGTGATGATGCCTGGATATTGTCAGAATTATAAGTCGCCCTCAGTGTGGCAAAATACCAGTCATGCTTATCCTTTGAGGATGAAGTGGTGGAATATCGTGTAAATTCCTTAACATCTCCATTATCTTGCGGCAGACGGTAAGTCTCTGTTAGTTCTGATCCGATATGACCACGATTGTAATGATAGGTAGATCCCATTATGTCGTAAGTCATCCTTTTCCGCTGCAGACGGAGGTTTGCGAGCAATTCACCCATCGGATTACTTATGAAGTTAGCATGTCCGAATGTTTTCAGATAGCCGCCGTATTCGTATTCCTGTACGATATAGTTGACAACATACTGATTTCCTTGAAGTCGAGGATCAGAGGGATTTTCATAGAATTCCACTTTCTTCACATCACTTATTCTCATGGCTTGCAGATCGCTTCCGGAGGCAGGAAGATAGTTGATGAATACAGCCACCGGTTTCCCTGCGTTAGTGGTGATATTGCCATCAGAAATCAACCCGAGTTGAGGAATTGCCATGTGGTCAAGCAGATCGGATCCGGACTGCGAGGCATTTTTCTGTCGTTGTGTCGGGATATATGTCGAACGATCTGCATAAAGACGAGCATTGTCGCCGGCTACCTTTATTTCGCCTAATGCCACCGCATGTTCGGGGAGTATAATCGTCCCTATATTAAACGTATTGCATCTGTGATAAATGGTCGTGTGTCCGAGACAGGAGAATTTGGCGACTACCTTTTGTAGGTCGCACGGGATTGAAAACCGACCGTATTCATCAGTTATGCCATACGTGACGACAGTGGAGTCCTTTGGGGCGAGAAGCATCACAGTAGCGGCAACCACGGGTTCATTGTCAGTGCCGATGGCTTTTCCCGTGTAGGTATACTTACCGTGTTGGCGGGCTTCGACATAATAGGTGTTTTTCGATTTTATGACACTTACCGGGTTCAATCCGATTGTCTGTCGGAGTGCGCTATAAGCGTTGTCGGCATTCACAGTCGCGCTTGTGGTGTAGTTCTCAAGCTCGTCATAGATGAAATTTATATCAAGCTCAGGATTATTCTCCATGATGCGTTGTATTGCGATTGGTAGGGGCGTGGACTTGAATCGGTAGGAGAATGTCTTGGCATTAGCCATGATGATTACAGTCAAGGCTAAGATGGATATGATTGTTCGAGCCATTTCGTCAGTCGATATTGATAGTTTTATCATTTATTGAAAGGTGGATTTGGTTGAAGTTGTTAAGACTTTCCACTACTTCTTCAGGCGATAAAGCCTGATTCCAGCGGAAATATAGACGCAGCGACTTTGTCGCATTTTCTGAAAATAAGATCTTATATCCGTAATAATCTGCAATCCTGTTGAGGATTATTTCAAGTGGCTCATTATTGAAGACAATTATTTCAGGATTTGACGCAGTTGGTATTTCGATGTAGGTAGAGTCGGCGTATACGGTGGCTTCATTTGCTGGATCGGTATTTTCATTTTCTGTCACCATATTGTGGTTCGGGGTATGATTTATGCTTATGCTGATCACGGCGGCAACGGCAGCAAGTGACATGATGCCTACTGCTAAGCCAACAGCAATATTGCGTGAGAATAAGTTGGAAATGCGGAATCGTTTGGTATGATGACGACGTCTGAAGGTCTCCCATTCAGCGTCCACATCGGGAGATGATTGGGATTGTAGACTCGTTTTGGTTTTATCAAGAATGCGATAAACTTCCCTCGTTTCCGGATCTTGCAATAAGGTTTCTATTTCCGAGTCGGAATAATTCTCAGGATGCTCAATTGCATCAAGCAGATGGTCTATTTTATCCATTTTGAGAAAATTTTTTGCGTAAGATATCTATTGCATGACGTAAATTCTTATAGACAGCGACTTCACTTATACCAAGAGTGTCGGCAATTTCCTTATAGCTTTTCCCGTATGTGAATCTAAGTTTTACAACTCTCCTGCAAGATTCAGACATGTCGGAATCCACCGTCGATCTGATGACGGCTATAACTTCATCATCCGGCCAATCCTCATCTGCGATTTCAGATTCAGAAAGAGCATAAAGTTCTCTTATCCTTTCTCTGGTTGAGAGGGTGCGCACATGATTAATGCATCGGTTTCTTACGGCTTTCAGCAGATATGCAATTGTGGCGGATTTCATGTCGCTATTAAGGAGAGATTCGAAGACATCGTGCACTATGTCTCTTGCCGTCTCCTTATCGCGAATAATCATCATTGCCAACCGATACATATCCGGATAATGCCTTTTGAAAAGCTGTTCTATGTCATTTTTTGTTGTCATACACAGATAAGACACTTGATTTCAGAAAAACCTAACCATGAATCTGAAATATTTTTGAATAAGAGTTGAGATTGCAATTGAAATCTGCAAATATAATCATAAATAATGGGTTGATAATAATGTTGTTATGATAAAATTGGCTTCTGAATTCAAAAGATGGATAATTTTGATGATTTTTTTGCCGGGTATGCATGTCGTAGCAAGGAATTATACGAGAGTTAAATCGGTTTTGTGCAATATGTTTGCACATTTTGTTTTTATTTTTTTCGGTTCTTTATTCAGATGTGAAAAACTTTTTCGTATATTTGCAGTTAAAAATATTTTGATATATGAAAACGGCATTTGAAGAATACAATCGGATTGTAGCCTCTATTCCTCCTGAGATTCATAAGGAAGTGGAGATGCAGATGGCGGTTTCTAATCGCATATATGACCTTATGACGAAACGAGGATTGTCAAAGGTTGAGTTTGCCAAGGCTATTGGTAAACGCCCTTGTGAAGTTACAAAATGGCTTAGTGGTCAACATAATTTCACATTGAAAACACTTGCGTTGCTTTCCTCATTTTTCGGAGTGTCATTCATTGAAACCTAACTTACACCTTTGGGTGTGGGTAATAGATAATTAATCTAAATATTATGAGACAGCTATTTACATTCCTTGCGACGGCTACGGTCACTCTCTACGGAATATGTGCCGAACCTGCGGAGCCTGTCAAATCGGAGACGAATCCGCTTGAATTGGCGCAACGTTTCTCCGGCGGGAAACTTTGGAACATGCTTTTTTCAACTACCGTTGACCCGCATTGGTTCCAGTCAGGTGAGAAGTTCTGGTATTCCTACAAGACTTCGGACGGTACAAAATGGTATATCGTGGATCCTGTGCGGCGTTCGAAGACATTGCTTTTCGATAATGACAAGATGGCTTCCGAACTGACGACTATCGTGAAAGACCCGATGAATGCGGCTGCGTTGCCTATCGCGAATCTTGAGGTGCAGCCCGACGGATACACCTTCACTTTCGACGTTAAGTCATCTCAAGACGCAAAGCCCAAGAAGGATGCCGACGGGAAAGAGAAGAAACCGGAGAACGGGGAGAAGGAGACATTCTATTTCTCATACGATTCACGCAACGGGAAGCTTACTCATCTTGAGGGGAAGGAGAAGGAGACAAAGGAACTTCATTGGGCTTCTGTATCTCCCGACGGCAAGACGGTGGTCTATGCCAAGGACTTCAATCTCTATCGGATGAGCCGTGAGGATTATGAGAAACTGAAGAAGAACGAGAATGACAGCACCATAACAGAAATACAGATAACGACAGATGGTGAGAAAGATTTCGGCTATGGTCAGGGCTACAGCTATCTCAACACTGACACACTTGCCAACGGGAAACGTAAGGGCACATACGTGCTTTTCTCTCCTGACTCACGTTATTTCGTGGCAAACGTGACTGACGAACGCCCCGTGAAGGAGCTATGGGTCATAAATTCCTTAGCATCCCCGCGTCCCACGCTGGAGACATACAAATATCAGATGCCGGGTGAGAGCGAGGCTCCGGAGGAACACCTGTATCTCTTTGACCTTTCCGATAACTCACGTAAAGAGATAAAGACTAACCGTTTCAAGAATCAGACGCTGTCTGTGGGTTATCGTCCCCGCCAGCATAAGCAGCGTTCGATGCATGACGTGCCCAATATCTGGCTCGGCGACGACAAGACGTTCTACGTGACGCGCAGCAGTCGTGACCTTCACCGCATAGATATATGCAGCTATACGATTGGTCAGGATTCCATCGTGCCAGTGATCGAGGAGCGTATGAATACGTATCAGGAGGTGCGTCCTCTCGCACTTGTAGGGGATAAGCCTGACGAAGTGATACAATGGAGCGAACGCGACGGCTGGGCGCATCTCTATCTCTACGACGGCAAGGGGAATATGAAACGCCGGCTTACAGAGGGTCCGTGGCACGTGCACAATATCCTTAACGTGGATCCCGTGTCGCGTAAGGTGTATTTCACCGCGATGGGACGCGACAAGGATGAGAATCCATATTATCAGCATCTCTATTCCGTAGGTCTTGACGGTGGCGGAGTGAGGCTTCTCGACAAAGGGGATTATTTCCATGCTCCGGTGGTGGATGATGCCGGAAAATATTTTGTGGATAATTTCTCACGTGTTGACACCGTGCCGGAGACGTGGCTCTACGACACGTCGGGCAACAAGATACTTTCATTGGAGCGTTCCGACTTCTCCCAGTTGTTTGCCAACGGATATAAGTTCCCTGAGACATTCAAGGTTAAGGCATCAGACGGCGTTACTGATCTCTATGGTGTCATGTATAAGCCGTTTGATTTTGATCCGGAGAAGAGCTATCCTATAATAGACTATGTATATCCCGGACCTCAGGTGGAGGCAACCAATTATCCGTTCACCCGCATGAGCGTGCGTACCGACCGTCTTGCTCAGGCAGGATTCGTGGTGATAACTGTGGGCAACCGTGGCGGTCATCCCAACCGTTCGAAATGGTATCACAACTATGGCTACGGCAATCTGCGTGATTACGGACTTGCCGACCAGAAGACAGCCATCGAGCAGCTTGCCGCACGTCATAAATATATCGACGTCAACAAGGTGGGTATCCACGGACATTCCGGTGGCGGCTTCATGTCGACAGCTGCGATACTCCAGTATCCTGATTTCTTCAAGGCAGCCGTGTCGGCAGCCGGCAACCACGATAACCGTATCTACAACCGCTGGTGGAGTGAGACCCACCACGGCGTGAAGGAGAAAGTGACTGAGAAGGGCGACACGACATTCGTTTATCAGATTGCCACCAATCCGGATCTTGCATCACGTCTGAAGGGGCATCTGATGCTCGTCACCGGCGACATCGACAACAATGTGCATCCGGGCAATACCATCCGTGTGGCAAATGCGTTGATCAATGCCAACAAGCGTTTCGAACTGCTTGTTCTCCCCACTCAGCGTCATTCATTCGGACACATGGATGAATATTTCTACTGGCGACTGGTGGATCATTTCCGTGATTATCTGATTGAGGGAAGGAAGCAGGAGGTAGATATCCCGCAGAGATAATTAACTGAAGTTTCGCAAGCTGCACTTCAGTGGTTTAAAGTTTAAAGTTTATAGTTTAAGGTTTAAGATTCACGAAAATCCACGAATCTTTTCATTATACAAAATTTAATGATCATAAACCATAAACCATAAACCTTAAATAATTAATGAATGCAAACTATCCGTAATTAATCATAAAGGATAGCCAAACGGCATGAAAATTGCGTTAACATGAGGAAGACGTATTCAACACGTCAACTCATGTTTACGCAATTTTTAATTTTAAAAAAAGATAAATGAATAAGGTATTTCTTACTCTTGTCGCGCTTTTGATGACCGTAATGTCGGCAAATGCTTTTATTGATTCCTACACCATCAGTCGTGACAAACTTCCTGAAGAGGCCCGCGAGATGCTCGACGAGCATTTCCCAAAGGCAAAGGTGAGCATGATCAAGGTAGACCGTCATCTGCTGAAGAAGACGGATTATGACGTGCGTCTCACTAATGGGACTAAAATAGAGTTTACCAATAAGGGGAAATGGACTTCTGTAGACTGTGGGAAGAGGAGCCTGCCTGCTGATCTCGTGCCGAAGGCTATCAGCCGCTATGTAAGCAAGAACTATTCTGATGCGAAGATCGTGCGTATATGCAAGCGTAATGCCGGCTATGACGTGGGCATCTCCGGGAATCTTACCTTGCGTTTCAATCTGTTGGGGCAATTCAAGAAGATCCTAAATGCAGAGGAGATAGAGGAAGAGGAGGAGGCTGAGGCAGCCTCTCAGGATATGGAGACAGCCTCCGTAGAATCGATCTTATAATAGAGGCGGGCATTAAGGTCGTTAAGGTCATTAATGACAATAATGACAATAATGACAATAATGACAAATTGACAATATCGAGCTTCAATAGACGATCTTGTCGAGGATGCCGGTGAGGTAGGCGATTGTGATGCCGTAGTTGGTCATGGCTATTTTCTGGCGGCGGCAGCTCTCCACCCGGTTCAGCACGAGCCGCCTGTTGAACATGCAGCCTCCGCAGTGGATCACCAGCCGGTATGCGCTCAGGTCTTCCGGGAAATCTTTCCCGGCGACGAAATCAAGCGTCACGTTGCCATATCTCTTCTTCAGCAATGCCGGAATCTTTACGCGTCCGATATCTTCAGAGAGTGGTGCATGGGTGCAAGCCTCGGCTATCAGCACCTTGTCGCCCGCTTTCAGGCTGCCTATTGTGGCGGCACTCTCGATAAAATAGTCGATGTCACCCTTGAATGCTGCCATAAGCACCGAGAAGGATGTGAGTCGGCAGTCGTCGGGAGTCATATCTTTCACCTTGCCGAACACCTGCGAATCGGTTATTATAAGGTCGGGTGAGGATTTTAGTCGGTCGAGAGCGTCCGGCATCTCATCGGGGGTGGTGCACAAGGCATTGCATCCCTTGTCAAGAAGAGCACGAATAGTCTGCACCTGAGGGAGAATCAGTCTACCCTTAGGTGCTTCTTTGTCTTGTGGCATCACGAGGAGCACGATGTCGCCTCGCTTCACCAGTCCACGCAGCAGATCCGGTTCTCCGAAATCTGTAGGGAGAGCACGAGAGAGTGCATCAAGAAGTTCTGTCTTTCCGATAGAGTCAATGGCAGACACCCCGATATGTCCGTCAGGCACACGGCGATCGGTGTCAATCTTGTTGACTGCCTTCACTACCGGAATATTACGGGATTTAAGCCTTTCCAGCCAATCTGCCTCATAGTCGCTGTTCTCGCCTGTCAGAAGCAGGGCTATGTCGGCATCATCGAGAGCTTTTTCGGTCAGTCGGACTCTCTCTTCTCCAAGAGGGCTGTTGTCGTCAAATCCGGCAGTGTCGATGAATACCACCGGACCTATCCCCGGAATCTCCATAGCCTTGCGCACGGGGTCGGTTGTGGTGCCCGCATGGTCGGATACGAGCGACACATTCTGTGCCGCCAGCATGTTGATTACTGACGACTTGCCGCTGTTGCATGCGCCGAGCACGATTATGTGTATCCTGTTGGCAGAGGGTGTAGTGTTCATGTCATTTCTGAATTAAAGTACTACTGTTCAAATTATCCGGATGAACCGGAATCAGAACCGGAAATCACGTTTCCCTTCGGAGATATAGCGCAGGTTCTCGCTCACCACCTCTTTCACGCGGGGATTCGGTATCTTCGTGATCTCTTGGCGTATCATCCTTTCCCCCTTCTCCCTGACAGCCGGAGAGGCATAATCCTCCATATACTCTTTCAGAGTCATAAGCGCGTTAGGGGCACAGCAGTTGGCGATATTTCCGGATTTCACGAGCGACATGAAGCGGTCGCCGGTGCGTCCCTCCCGATAGCAGGCAGTGCAGAAGCTGGGGATGTGTCCGGTGTCGAGAAGCCATTCCACCACCTCATCAAGCGTGCGGCGGTCGGAGATGTCGAATTGAGCCGACTCTTCCGATTCGGCGGAATCATCGGCATATCCGCCTACGGAAGTCTTTGACCCGCCACTTAGCTGCGAGATACCGAGGTCAATCACCTTCGCTCTTACATCGGGAGATTCACGGGTGGAGACAATCAGTCCGGTGTAGGGCACTGCGAGTCGCAATACAGCCACGATACGGCAGAAAAGGTCGTCGGAAATGGCATCCGGGAAATCCTCTTTCGATATATCGTCGGCAGGGCATATCCTTGGCACGCTGATAGTGTGCGGACCTACGCCGAAGCGTGCCTCCAGATGCTCTGCGTGCATCAGCAGACCTATGAAATCATATCTGTAGGTGTTCAGACCGTAAAGCACTCCAAGCCCGACATCATCAATACCGCCGAGCATTGCGCGGTCCATTGCCTCAGTGTGCCAAGCGTAGTCGCTTTTCGGACCCGTAGGATGTAGCCGTTCATAATTCTCCTTGTGATAAGTCTCCTGAAAGAGTATGTAGGTGCCGATTTTTGCATCATGCAGCCGTCGGTAGTTCTCTACAGTCGTGGCGGCGATATTCACGTTGACGCGGCGAATCTCACCGTTGCGGTGCTTGGTGGAATATATAGTCTTGATAGATTCAAGGATGTATTCAAGCGGATTGTTGCGCGGATCCTCACCGGCTTCGAGGGCAATACGCTTGTGCCCCATGTCCTGAAGAGCCACCACCTCGTCATGAATCTCCTTTTGCGTCAGCTTGCGTCGGGGGATAGTCTTGTTTTTCAGATGATAGGGGCAATATACGCATCCGTTGACGCAATAGTTGGAGAGATATAGCGGAGCAAACATCACTATGCGGTTGCCATAGAAACGCTGCTTGATTTCGCGAGCTGTGTCGAAAATGCGTTGCGTCAGCTCCGGGTCGTCACATTCCAGAAGCGTGGCAGCCTCACGATGGGATAGACCCTTGCAGTCCTTGCTCCTTTCGATCAGCGATTCCACATACTCCCTGTCGGCGGCTTTCTCACGCGCCTCAGCGATTGACTCTAAAATTTCGTTATGGTCAATAAAGTCAGTGGCAATATTTGATTTTATGTCATACATAAGAAAAATCTCCTTTTTCAGTTGTTATTTCCAGCCCGATTCTCTTTATCTCATCGGCGAGGATCGCAAGACCCTCTGCGGATTCGGCACCGGAAAATGCTTTGTTGTCGTATATGGCGTATTCTTTTCTGCAAGAGAGAGGGGATAGGTTTGGCATCACCACGTTGGCACCTGCCATAAGACCCTTGTTGCGCCCGTCAGGGTCGATTGATGCAAGGGCGGTGGTGGCGGGGATATTTGCGTGAGGGAACATTATCCGCAATATTGAGATGAGCCGTAATGTCATCTCCACGCTGCCATGAGCAAAACTGGCAAACGGGGTGTCTTTATGAGGTATGAACGGACCGATTCCGATCATTTCCGGCTGAAGGGAGTGCATGAAAGCGAGGTCGTCGGCAATGTTTCCAAGCGATTGGAAAGGTGACCCCACCATTATGCCTGTGCCGGTCTGATAGCCCAACCGTTTGAGTGTTCGGAGACAGCGGATACGGTTATCGCGACTCATCTCCGTAGGGTGAAGACGTGAGTAATGAAGAGGGTCATACGTCTCATGCCGCAACAGGTATCTTGATGCACCCGCCTCCTTGAAATCGCGCAGAGCATCGTCATCCCATTCTCCGAGAGAGAGGGTGATTGCCGCATCGGGAAATTCCGAATGTATGGCAGCGACAAGCGTGGCCATGCGGGTTCGGGTGAAAGCCGGATTCTCGCCACCTTGAAGCACGAATGTGCGGAATCCGACATCATGACCCTCCCGGCAGGTAGCCAGAATAGTCTCGTCGGAAAGTGAGTATCTACGTATATCGGTATTCCCTTTTCTCAGTCCGCAATAAAGGCAATTGTTGCGGCATACGTTGGTGATTTCGATTAGACCTCTCACCCTTACCTCCCTTCCGAATATATTATCCGTGATTTTGCGGGCGACGCTACGCAGGTTTTCCGCCGCGTCATCGGATAGGGAATGTGAGAGAAGCACGGCATATTCCGCGTGGGATAGATGCCGTGCCTCTTCAAGACTTGTTATGATGCGGGATTCTTCCGTGGTCATCATCTGGTCAGTAATGCAGGTCTTCCTTCGCCAGACCTTTGGTGAATCTCACTTTCCCTTCACGGTTTGTGGTGGATGAACCCGGACCAGTGATACATCCGTTCTCGCATGCCATCACCTCTATGAATTTTCCGGGAGCCTTACCCGTCTTTGCGTAAGCGGCGAGGAGCGCGAGATTCTTCTTATTGATGTTTGTGACCTTTATCGGGTTGATCTCATTCAAGCGATCGGTATCAAGTTTCAGATAAGAGACGACAGCTCCCGCCACGCCTCCGGCTTCGGCAAACCCATGAGCCTCCTTTACGGCAGTGAATTCCATTTCGTATGGTTTCACCTGAGCGAAGTCAATCTCATACCCTTCGAATATTGATGCAATCTCTTCAAAGGTCATTACGTAGTCGACGTGGTCATCCCGTCGAGCCTCACTGCGTTTTGCGACGCAGGGACCGACAAATACGATTTTAGCATCCGGATGCTTCTCCTTTGCGATTCGTGCGGCATAATACATCGGAGATCCTGTAGAGGATACGTAAGGCTTCATGGCAGGGATATGCTTGTTGACCAACTCGATGTATGACGGACAGCATGATGTGGTCATGAACGCCTGTCCTTCGTCGAGCTTCTCCAGAAGTTCGTGACCCTCGGTTGACACGGTGGTCATTGCTCCCTGTGCCACTTCGATTACGTCATTGAATCCGATTTGGAGGAATGCTCCATACACCTGCTCTTTTGTGGCGTCAAACTGACTGAGCACCGCGGGGGCTACTATAGCCACCACTTTCTCATTATTCCTTATGGCTTTCAGCACATCGAAAGCCTGTGAGATCTCGAATATCGCACCGAAGGGGCAAGCGTTGAGGCATTTTCCGCAGAATATACATTTCGACTCGTCGATATGCTCGATGCCGTATTCATCTTTGGATATGGCTTTAACGGGACATGCCTCTTCGCAAGGCACGGGGATATAGACGATTGCATGATAAGGGCAGCTGTCGTGGCATATACCGCAGCTGATGCATTTGTCGTGGTCAATTGTAGCCTTGCCGGTCTCCGCGTCAGTGCGTATTGCGTTTTTGGGGCAATTGTGCATGCAGCTTCGTGCCACGCAACCACGGCAAAGGCTTGTCACTTCATAATTGGTCTGTACGCAGGAAGAGCACGCCTCATCAATCACGCACATTATGTTGTCTTTCGGTTTCGACTGATCGTTGCGTCCGAGAGCCATCTTGACATAAGATGACAGAGGCGTGAGTTCATCAGTCTCATCGCTCATGTCGAGACCGAGAAGCGGAAGGGTCTTGTAACGCCACACGGCGCGTTCCTTATGGATGCAGCATCTTCCCGGATGTTTCGACCTTTTAGGAGTCAACTTGATAGGTAGTCTGTCGATGTTTTCTATTAATGAATTGTCGCGCCAAAGCTGAACCAGCTCCTTAAGGAGACGTTGGCGCACAATCATAATATTGTTCTTGATTGCCATATTCAGTTGAAATGATTATGTTAGATTAGCGACTGCAAAGTTACATAAAAATAATGAATGTTAAAAAACGTTTTTGCACGACCGTGATATTTTGTCAATATTGAAGTTTAGACAACTTCAATTGAAAAGACTGATGGAATTCACAAAAAGTATGGTATTTTAACCTTTAGGAATAAGTTTAGACAACTTCATTATATTGAAGTTGTCTAAACTATTTTGATTTGTGAATTTTTTTAAGGAAAATAACGAT